>ERZ761610.28-NODE-28-length-161590-cov-28.172390_pt1 | contig 161590 bp, 120 predicted proteins | sample MGYA00512164_ERZ761610 | MGnify/ENA primary metagenome ERZ761610 (study PRJEB28899, sample SAMN02850038) | bioreactor sludge metagenome | biome: EBPR Sludge; feature: EBPR Bioreactor; material: flocular biomat | place: Australia: Thorneside Wastwater Treatment...
TACCATTATTACCATTAACTGATAATGGAGAAGTAGTGCCATTAAGAACCAAACCATTCTGAACTGATAATTGACCTGCTGCAGTAGATAAAATGTTGGTGTTTTCTACCCAACGATTAAGTCCCGCATCCCAACGTAATGTACTATTATTTACGGTACCGCTATCTAATCCGGTTGAAGTCGCAATTGTTATTCCCCCGGTCGAGTTTGTAATTGTTATACCCTGTCCTTGTGTAAGATTTGCAACGGAGTATCCTGTACCATTGCCAATTAGTAATTGACCATTGTTAGGAATGGTCGTAACGCCGGTACCACCATTGGAAATTCCTAAAGTTCCATTCACTTCCGATGTATTTAAATCTACGGCATTTGTTGTAGAACCGCTACCTACAAATTCATTGGCGCGGTTAATACCGCCATTACTTGCTTCCATCACTGTTCCGGCACCGATGGTAAGCGCTTGTCCACTATTTGTACCGCTTGTAATTTGGTCGAAGCTTACCGTTGTTCCCGGGGGTAAACTGTTGCGCCAATCTACATTACCACTGCCATCTGTTGTCAATATAGAATTATTTATCGGAGCTTTCGCTTGTGCTATATTTTGTGCATTTCCGACAAATACATTATTTAATGGTAATGGTAAATTCGGTAATTGATTAAATGTTACATTATTATTAAATATTGTCGGACCATTGATAGTTAATGTGCTGTCAATGACAATATTATTTAATGTCGAATTGTTAACATTTGAATTATTTATTGTCGTAGAATTAACCGTAGAATTATTTATGGTAATATTAGCAATATTACTTGTCCACTCAGGATCATTAGATCCTTTACTTATTAAAATCTGTCCGTCTGTGCCTACTGTTGTATAATCTATTTTTGATCCATCGCTAAATGCAACCGTTCCGGCAGGTCCCACACTTGTATTACCTGTGCCGCCTTTTTCAGGATTTAGAACACCATTCACTTCCGATGTATTCAAATCTACGGCATTAGTTGTAGAACCGCTACCTACAAATTCATTGGCGCGGTTAATACCGCCATTACTTGCTTCCATCACTGTTCCGGCACCGATGGTAAGCGCTTGTCCACTATTTGTACCGCTTGTAATTTGGTCGAAGCTTACCGTTGTTCCCGGGGGTAAACTGTTGCGCCAATCTACATTACCACTGCCATCTGTTGTCAATATAGAATTATTTATCGGAGCTTTCGCTTGTGCTATATTTTGTGCATTTCCGACAAATACATTATTTAATGGTAATGGTAAGTTCGGTAATTGATTAAATATAACAGGACCATTAAATGTTGATGTGCCATTAAATACTGCAGAACTGTCTATTTGTACATTACCATTAATATCCAAAAAGTTATTAACTGTTGTTCCGCCATTTAATGTCGTTTGATTTAATGTTGAATTATTAATTGTCAATCCTGTTAAGGCATTTGTCCATTCTGGTGTTCCCGCTCCTTTACTGATAAGAACTTGTCCATCAACTCCGACTGAATTATATGATAATTTCGAACCATCGGAATAGGCTACTGTTCCAGCAGGTCCTACGGATGTATTACCTGTACCACCTTTTTCAGGGCTTAACACACCATTAACTTCTGAAGTATTTAAATCTACGGCATTTGTCTGTGAATCGCTTCCTAAAAACTGATTCGAAGCAATGACGCCACCGTTTGACATTGTTAGGGTACTTCCTGTTCCAACAGTCAAGTTTTGTCCACTATTTGTACCACTCGTAATCTGGTCGAAACTTACCGTTGTTCCCGCAGGTAAACTATTGCGCCAATCTACATTACCGCTGCCATCTGTTGTCAATATAGAATTATTTATCGGAGCTTTCGCTTGCGCTATATTTTGCGCATTTCCGACAAATACATTATTTAATGGTAATGGTAAATTAGGAAGATTTTGGAAAGTAACATTTGTTGTAAATGTTACATTATCATTAAAAACAGTTGGTCCATTAATAGTTAATGAACTATCAATCGCGATATTGTTTAATGTTGAATTATTGACGGTAGAATTATTAATTGTCAATCCTGTTAAGGCATTTGTCCATTCTGGTGTTCCCGCTCCTTTACTGATAAGAACTTGTCCATCAACACCGACTGAATTGTATGATAATTTCGTACCATCGGAATAGGCTACTGTTCCCGCAGGTCCTACGGATGTATTGCCTGTACCACCTTTTTCTACAGGTAATACGCCATTCACTTCTGAAGTATTTAAATCTACGGCATTTGTCTGTGAATCACTTCCTAAAAACTGATTCGATGCAATGATGCCACCGTTTGACATTGTTAGGGTACTTCCTGTTCCAACAGTCAAGTTTTGTCCACTATTTGTACCACTCGTAATCTGGTCGAAACTTACCGTTGTTCCCGCAGGTAAACTATTGCGCCAATCTACATTACCGCTGCCATCTGTTGTCAATATAGAATTATTTATCGGGGCTTTCGCTTGTGCTATATTTTGCGCATTTCCAACAAATACATTATTTAATGGTAATGGTAAGTTCGGTAATTGATTAAATATAACAGGACCTTTAAATGTTGATGTGCCGTTAAAAACAGCAGAACTGTCTATTTGTAAAGCACCATTGATTTCTACAAAATTATTAAGCGTCGTTCCGCCATTTAAAGTCGTTTGATTTAATGTTGAATTATTGATTGTCAATCCTGTTAAGGCATTTGTCCATTCTGGTGTTCCCGCTCCTTTACTGATAAGAACTTGTCCATCAACACCGACTGAATTGTATGATAATTTCGTACCATCGGAATAGGCTACTGTTCCCGCAGGTCCTACGGATGTATTGCCTGTACCACCTTTTTCTACAGATAATACCCCACTAACCTCTGAAGTATTTAAATCTACGGCATTCGTTGTAGAACCGCTACCTACAAATTCATTTGCTCGGTTAATACCACCATTACTTGCTTCCATCACCGTTCCTGCACCGATGGTCAATGTTTGACCTGCATTCGTACCGCTTGTGATTTGATTGAAAGGAACATTAATCGTTGATGGTAATGTTGTTGACCATTGAACATCACCACTTTGATTTATTGAAAGCAAAGAACCATTTGCTCCGGGAGCGAATGGTGCAGCTTGATTGCTCGAATTACCAACATAAATGTAATTTTTTGTAAGAGGGAATTTTGGTGGTTTATTAAATATTGCTGTATCATTAAAAGTTGCGGGACCATTAAAGGAAATATCTCCTAAAACTGTAGTTGATCCGGCAATAATTGGACTATTTAATGTGCTTTGATTAATGGTAAATTCTGATAGAGTTTTCGTCCAACGTGGTGTTGCTGAACCTTCAGAAATGAGCACTTGACCTTGTGTACCCACATTGGTATAATCTATTTTTGTTCCATCGCTAAATGCAACAGTACCAGCTGATCCTACCACAGTATTACCGGTACCACCATTTGCAGGTAATAATGTTCCTGTGACATCATTAGCTAAATCAACCTTACCACTTGACAAAACACCCGCAGCATCATTTTTTACAATTCCGGGCGTAGCAAATTTTCCAATGACAATATTTCCAGTATTTCCGGCTGCACTTAGAATAAGATCATTAGTCCCAATATTGATCTGGGTAGTCTTGTTAAGATTTCCACCCAAACCTACTACAGAGCCATTCGCTGTGATACCGTTTTCAAATGTAAATAATGTTGAAGCATTAGACCACGTTGGAGCATTCGTACCATTGGAAATTAATACTTGCCCAGTTGTTCCCTGCGCAGAATAGTCAAGTATCGTACCATTGCTATAAGCAACAGTACCGGGCAAACCTACAGAATTACGACCTGTACCACCATTTGCAGGTGTTAAAACGCCTGTGACATCATTAACTAAATCAACTTTACCGCTAACGAGTGCACCGCCGTCAAGATTTTTGACTATGCCTGCTTGGGCAAATTTTCCTATAACAATATTACCTGTATTGCCATTTGTACTAAGTGTAAGCGAATTAGCACCTATATCAATAGTCGTAGCTTTTGATAAACTTCCACCAAGCTCTACAGTATTATTGGTGCGAGTAAGACCATTTGTAAATGTTAACGGTGCTTCAAAATCAGTACCGGGAGTTGCTATAGCAAGTGTACCTGTACCGGGTGTAGCTTTAAGAATACCACCGGCGTTCAAACCGGAGAATGTGATTGCCCCACTTGATGTTACCCCCGTAGCCGCAACTATTGCTCCTGTTTTGTTAATTTGGAATTGGGACGTAGCACCGATGGATAAATACTCAGTAGGACTTGTAGTACCAATACCGATATTCACACCATCATCATAAATTTGTGAATTGCCTAAAGTAGTTGAGTTTGGAGTCCATTTGGGGACAAAATTGACTGTACCGGAACCACCAACAACAGTACCACCGGCAAAATCAATTGTAGTCAAAGCACCTGTTGCATCAGCACCCACAATTCTTTGACCGGTTCCCGCCAATGACCCCATACGAACATTGGGCTGTCCGGGAGTACCTACAACCTCTAATGTCATTGAGGGAGTGTTTGTACCAATGCCAATTCTTCCATTTCCTGAAAATGACAAATTTGAGCCGGATAAATCAATGTCAGTATTTTGTGTGAGAGCACCACCAAGCGAAACATTCTGCCCATTGCGAGTTAAGCCATTAGCAAAAGCAAGAGGTGTTTCATAATCACCATTAACACCCGGCGTAGCAATTACTAAGGTACCTGAACCGGGCAGAGCTTTTATCATTCCACCGGAAGTTAAAGAGTTAATGTTCACATCGCCTTGAGAAGTTAAACGCAAACGCTCAAGATTACCTGTTTTAAAAACAAGATCAACGGGATTTATTGTTCCAATGAAGTTTTTATCGGGATTTGTCGTTTTATTGCCTTTGATAAGCCAAGCAATAGAATCTAACTGGCTGGTACTGCCATCAGATGGGTTGAGAATATTAAAGTTCAAAGATTGCAAGGGCTGCCAGGTCTTCCCATTGAAATACCAGAATCCAAAGTCATCGCCTTCTAATTGCCAGACAAGCAAACCTGTTGCCGGTAATTGGATATTGATTCGTTCGGCTCTTGTCATCCTCGGCACCAAAAAACCTTTGGGCGTCGATAGCAAAGTCGTGCTCAAGTCCAGCAAAGCAGAGGGATCCGGATTTTTCGTTCCGATACCGACATTTTCGCTCGGTTGCTGAGCAAGAACATTCTGTGTGAAGAGTGCAGAAAGAACAGTTGCGGCTAAAAACGAACTTAACCTCTTCATTATTGAAGAGTTAGAAAGTACATTGTGCGCTATTTTAAATCGCGATTCAGTAATGAACCGTACCATAAATCACCTTGTCTGGCAAGTAAAGACATATTTTTTTCCCGTACTGCAAATTTACTGCCAATCAATGGTCTTTCTCAATACGTACAACTACGTAACATGAAAAAACATAAGGAAATCGGGCTGATTTGGAAGGATTTTTTATGAATTCGAGAGTGCAAACCTTACTAAGTCCGCGGTATTTTTGACTCCAAGTTTATTAAGTAAATTGAAGCGATGCGTTTCAACAGTTCGTGAGCTGATAGATAACTTTTCAGCAATTTCTAAGCTTGTCATCCCTTTAACAACCAACTCAAGCACTTCTTGTTCACGCTTGGTCAATTGAATATCAGGGGGCAAAGATTTAAGAGCTTCGCCTCTTGACGTAACAATACTTTCACTGAAGCCCTTTGAGAAAACTCTTTCGCCTTTCATCACCAATCGAAGAGCTTCAACAAGCCCTTTAATATCTATTTCTTTGGTTAAATAACCTTGAGCACCGGCACGAATAGCAGAATCAAAGTAAGAACTATCATTATGGGCACTCAACATGATGATACGAGTTTTGGGAGAAACTATACGTATTCTTTTGGTAGTAGCTATGCCATCCATAATGGGCATGTTCACGTCAATAAGTGCTACATCGGGTTTATACATTTCGGCAAAAGCCACCGCTTCAGAACCTGTGGATGCTTCCGCAACTACATGAATAGAGTTATCGGTTGAAAGAAAACGTTTCAAACCGGAGCGTACAATTTCATGATCATCAACCAACAAAACTGAAATATATGAATGCGTGCTTGCCATTAGTTTACCGCTCACTCCATTCTTTGACGATTGTGCTATATTCATCTTCACTAAATCGTGTAGCATCATATATGCCATTTTTCAAACGCTGCCGAAAAGCTTCAAACAGAGTAACTGCACATGCCACAGAAATATTCAAACTCTGAATCATTCCTACTTGAGGAATCAATACATTCCCATCCGACAAATGTATAGCTTCTTGTGAGACACCACTATGCTCATTGCCAAATACTAAAGCAATCTTTTGCGTAAAATCCATGTCATAAATACTTTGAGAATCTTTACCCAAGGCTGTAACATAGATGCTAAATCCCTCAGAACGTAAAACACTAAAGCACTCTTCCACTGAACTGAATTTTCTTTGCTCAACCCATTTTTTTGCACTTGCCGAACTTCGTTTACTTAAATCCGGAAATTCACAATCGCCATAATAGAGCAATTGCACAGTATGAATCCCAACGGCATCACATGAGCGTAAAACAGCCGATACATTATGAGCATCATGGACATTTTCTAAGACTATAGTCAAATCCGGCTGTCGCTTCGACAACACACGCTTAATTTTATCCACTCTTTTCGTTGTTCTATATTCTTGTTTGCTTAATTTCATGACAATATGCACATAATTTATGAATCAACGATATTTTGATTAATCCGTAAAAGAAAAAAAACGACATTACGAATATCGCAATGCCGTTTCGATACAATCACTTTTCGCACAATATTTATTGTCTTTGCAACATTGCTTCGTGTATTCTACGCATTGCTTGTTCAATATTTTCTACAGAGTTAGCATAAGAAAATCGAATAAATCCTTCACCATGAGCGCCAAATGCTGTACCGCTTAGACATGCTACGCCAGCTTCAAACAAACAAAAATCTGCTGCCTGCTGCGATGTCATCCCTGTTCCTTCGATATTTGGAAACACATAAAATGCTCCCTTAGGCAGATGACAACGGAAACCGGGTATCGCATTTAATCTGGAAACAATTGTATCACGACGTTGTTTGAATTCAGCAAGAAATTCGTTAACTCTGGGCAAAGTACGATCATGTAATGCTTCAATACCTGCAATTTGATTAAAACTGGTAGTGCATGATGTGCAATTAGTTTGAAGTTTTGCAACGACTTTTGCAATATGCTCAGGCATTGCCCCATATCCCATGCGCCAACCTGTCATCGCAAATGTTTTAGAAAAACCATCAAGTAAAATCGTACGTTCTTTCATGCCGTCAAAACGAGTGATAGTATCATTCATGAAACCATCGTACGTAATTTGCGAATAAATTTCATCACTCAAAACAATAAAGTCATGTTTAACAGCCAGTTCAGCAATTGCTTGTAAGTCTTCGGTTGTTAAAATACCACCGGTGGGATTTTGAGGTGTATTGATAATTAACATACGAGTTTTAGGGGTAATCCTCGCTTCTAAATCCGCAATATCAAATCTGAATTCTTTTGATTCTTGAAGAGGTAAAGCAATGGGAACACCACCTAAAAAGTTAATCATACTCTCATATATCGGAAATCCGGGATTCGGATAAATTACCTCATCGCCCGGATCAATTGTAGCCATTAAACCATAGAACAAAATTGGTTTTGCTCCGGGGGTTATGACAATTTCATTTGCATTATATAATGAATAATTACGCGTTTTATTGATATATTCCGCTACAGCTTCACGTGCTTCCGGTAAACCCGCTGAAGGACCATAATGCGTATATCCATTATCTAAAGCATTCTTGGCTGTTTCAATAATATTCGAAGGAGTATCAAAATCCGGCTCACCTATTTCTAAGTGAACAATATTTTTCCCTTGCGCCTCCAAAGCACGTGCTCGAACCAAAACCTCAAAGGCAGTTTCGGTTCCCAGACGTGAAATTCTCTCTGCTATGTGCATAGTCTTTAATTTCCGAATTAAATAGGGTGAAGAATTACGCTTGCTGCGCTTTTTGCTGTAACTTAGCGGCTATTTTGCCATTGACAAGCTGATTAAATGCATTCACATTCTCTTGCATTAGTGCGCGAATATTTTCGTAATTATCATTTGCAAATTTTGCTAAATCATCATCTGCCATTTCTTCCAATCGTTGAATAATACGAAATTGATTACCCATCATATTTCGCAAAATTGCATTGTTTTGTGTAAGAATTTCTGCTAAAGAAGAAATACCGATTGTTACTTCTTCGATTTCTGATAATGTGTTGTTTTCCATTGAGTGTACCTCTGTTGATAAAGTATGTGATAATGATTGAATTGACATTTCTTCTTCTATTTCCCAACTGTATTTCTCCCGTTCTCTTGGTTCAAACGGAGTCATAATACTTCCGAAAATATCAGCTATGATATCGGTAATTCCCATTTATGAATTCCCTACATAAACAATAACCTTTAATTCGACAGCTATCGGCGTGGGCAATGCTCCTATCTCTATAGTGGTCCGGCATGCATTTATACCCGCAAAATATTCGGCATACAATGTATTGACTATCGGAAAATCCTTCTTCATATCCGTTAAGAATACTGTCACGTCCACAATATCCGACCATGATGCTCCGGCATCCTCAATAATATAGCGAATATTACGGAATACCGATTCGGTTTGAACACGAATGTCATAGTCAATAATATTGCCGGCTTCATCAAGTGTCACACCCGGGATTTTCTTTTGTCCGCGTTCCCTTGGACCCACACCGGACAAGAACAGGAAATCACCTATGCGCCTTGCATGTGGGTATGCACCAACCGGTTCCGGAGCACGTTCTGAATTGATGATTTGATTGATTACCATGAGTTTGCACTAAATATTTTGCGCAAAAATACAAGTTTCCATTGTGTATCACAGTATTGAATGCAAAGAAACAATCAATTAATTTTGCATACAGTGAGTATATTTCTGCTCCACATCGGTGTTTTTCGGTTATCTTTGATATGATTTTTTGCGAACAATTGCCAGTTAATCGGCACCAACAATAACACAGTAGATTGCTTATCCTCATGGTGTTTTACTATACTGATACATCAATTTTTTACTTATAATCAATACAATGAAAGCAAGAATAGCACTTTATGCCAATGCTGATAAACCGTCCGCAATCTTGTGGGCAGAATACTCAGCTCGTAAACTACAGGAATTGGATGCAATCATATATATTACAGAAAACGTTGCAGACAAATTTTCGGAGGAACTCAAAGAACTATGTGAAGTCATTGATTTATATGAGTTTGAAAAAAGAGCAGATTTTGTCGTTACTTTCGGTGGTGATGGCACTATGCTCTCTGCTGCTCGTACATTACTCAATGGTGATATTCCTATCATGGGGGTCAATGTAGGGAAATTAGGGTTCTTAGCTGAGTTTTCGGTCAATGAACTTGATGATGCATTGACTTCATTGGTACAAGGTAACTATCGGATCGTAGATCGCGCTATCTTAGAAACAACGATACGCGGAGAAACACTCTATGCTCTTAATGAATTCGTTATCGAAAAGTCACTCTCGCCAAAAATGATTACTGTCAGAGCAGAAGTAGGTGACTATCTGATTGCGGATTATCGGGCTGATGGTGTTATGATTACCACGCCCACCGGCTCAACGGCTTATTCATTGTCATGTGGCGGTCCTATCATTGCACCTGCGACCAATGTGTTATGCCTTACACCCATTGCGCCGCACTCATTAACCATGCGACCACTCGTTATCACCGATTCTTTAGAAGTCACATTCTCTTTGCAGACAGCGGCTCACAATGCAACAATTGTTGCTGATGGACAAATTGAACGCGAGTTCCATGTCGGTGAATCTATCACGGTAAAAAAATCAGAAAAAGACATTAAAATCATTAAACATACGCAAACTACGTATTTTGAATTATTACGTAAAAAGCTCCTTTGGAGTGCTGAAGGAAATTAATATTAAAAAATTTACTGAGAACAATGACATCATTAAGCGTTAACCTCAATAAAATTGCTCTTTTAAGGAACTCAAGAGGCAGAAATTTTCCAAATGTAGCAGACTTTGCCGTGTATGCCTTAAAAGCCGGTGCGGCAGGTATCACTCTCCATCCTCGTCCCGACGAAAGGCATGCACGTTATACTGATCTCTATGATTTGAAGCCAATATGTGAATCATTTTCCGCAGAACTGAATGTTGAGGGCTATCCATCTGAAGATTTTTTGGAAATTATACACGAATTGCGCCCACATCAATGCACACTTGTACCGGACGATCCCCGGCAAATTACCTCTGACCATGGCTGGGATATGCCAAGACAATCTGAATTTTTAGAGCCAATTGTCAAACGTCTTGCTTTAAGTGGTATTCGCGTAAGTCTTTTTACTGATACGAATTCAGCCAACATACAACTATCACATCACGTGGGAGCACATAGGATTGAACTTTATACCGAAGAATATGCCCATGCATATCACTCAAAGAATAAAGAACATATAACCCGAATGTACAGTGAAGCGGCAAAATTTGCACGCAGCATAGGTCTGGGTGTCAATGCCGGACATGATTTATCTTTGGATAATGTAGGACATCTGTGCAAAGAGTGCCACATTGACGAAGTTTCCATCGGTCATGCTTTGATAGTAGAATCACTCCATTATGGATTTGAGAATACCGTTAAGCGTTATGTCGAAATATTACATTCGTCAAATCCCAAAAACAAAGAATGAAATCAGAGAACAAACACCGCCAAGCCATTATACTCCTTATCATCACAGCTATTTTATGGAGTGCCGGCGGTTTGCTCATAAAACTCATTGAATGGAACTCGGTTGCAATTGCCGGTGGAAGAAGCTTTTTCGCAGCTTTAATATTATTTGCTTATGTACGCAAGCCGCAATTCACCTGGTCAAAAGATCAATTGGCGGCTGCATTTTCTTATGCATTTTGTTGTGGATTGTTTGTTATTGCTACAAAGTTAACAACTGCGGCAAATGCAATAGTGTTACAATATACGGGACCAATATATGTTGCTTTATTGAGCGGCTGGTTGCTGCAAGAAAGAATATCTCGTCTTGATTGGTTAACAATAACAGTGGTGTTGGCAGGTATGGCTTTGTTTTTTGCTGATGAACTGACAATACAAGGTATGACAGGCAATATCATAGCAATTATCAGTGGAATTTCTTTTGCTTGTTTGGCAATTTTTCTCCGTAAACAAAAAAACTCCTCGACCATTGAATCACTGATACTTGGTAATATCATCATTTTTATATGTGCATTACCATACATGATATCTTTTTCTCCCAATACATTTAATGAAATCCCCTTTTCTAATGGACTTAGCTATTTAGGTTTTTATCTTCTGTGTATTCTGGGTATTTTTCAATTAGGCATCCCATATATATTGTACGGAAAAGCAATAAAGTACGTTAGTGCTTTAGAAGCAACATTATTACCCATACTGGAACCCTTGCTCAACCCAATCTGGGTATTGCTCATTATGCAGGAAGAACCGTCTCCGCTGTCCATAATAGGCGGAATAATTGTAGTCACGGCAATTACAGCTCGAGGTATTATTCAATCACGACATATATCTTGATTACAATCATGATAAGGCGATAGTAAATAATTTAAGCCAAATTCGCCATTCTTGTTAGCTCTCTTTTATTAAGAATAGCAATTTTTTTGCCATGTAAATCAATGAGTTTTTCGCTCTTAAATTGGGATAATTGTCGAATAACACTTTCTGTGGCTGTCCCAACGATACCCGCTATTTCATCACGTGTAAGTGATACATTTAATGCTTCGCCAGATTGGTCTGTGCCAAAAAGTTTTTCTAATTGCAGTAGTGTTTCAGCTAAACGTTCCCGGAGGGTTTTCTGAGCAAGTTCAATAATTCTATTTTCAGCTTCCATTAATTCCAAGCTTATCATTTTCATTAATGCCATGGAAAAATGATGATTTTTTTGAACAATTTCATTAAACTGCTGAGCAGGGATGAAACATGTATGGGTTTGTTCCAATGCAATCGCAGAAGTTCGATGATGCTGTTGTGTCAATACAGCCGAGTAGCCCAATATATCGCCTGCTTTGGCAAATCGCAGAATCTGCTCTCTTCCTTCGCTGCCATATTTACTTAGCTTTACCTTGCCTGTGAGTACACAATACACTCCTCTTGGATTTGTGTCCTCACGGAAAAGCTCTTCGGATGTTTGAAAAAGGATTGTGCGTTTGGAATCTTTCACGCTACGACATTGCTCCATTGTCAAATAAGAAAAAACGGTCTCATTGCGCATACCGCAGATGTCGCATGAGGGCTGATAGATTGAGATTACCGACATACTTTGCTCCTTGTGTGTGTTTACGAGAGCGAATATACGAAATTTATATTTAAGAGTAAAGAGTCTTAAATATTTTTCTTTCTCATTTCTTGAATCTAAAATGTCTTTGATTTACAAACAGCAAAGGGAGAAACACGCCATATCAGAGCGTTCCTCCCTTTTGCCTCAGAGTATTACTGTTTTGTGATTCGCACTACTTTCGTTGCACTGTCGGATATCATTTGTAAGACATAGGTACCTGATGGAAGACCGGATAATGACACACTCCCACCTTCTACTGCAATGACGGCAACAACTTTGCCCGCAACATCAAGTACTTCTATTGTATGTGTCGAAGGATCAATAACAAATATTCTATCTGTGGTTGGATTGGGATATACAAGCTGTTCTTCAACTCTATCGGTTTCCGCTATGCTCGTCATCAATGCTGAGTTAGAAACCACATACGTACCATTGATAGTACCGTTAACAGTTCCTTTAACCACATAATCATTTCCAAATACAGTATTATTACTTGGCATACTTATATCAGACAATTGACTGACAGAAATTGTTGTATCAGCAGAAGAGATAATTCCAAGTGTGCTTTTTGATTTACCGGACATTTTTTCCCATCCGTTAATCTCGGACTCAGTGAAATACAACTGCATTTCAATACGATTATTCGTACTTGTATCACCTTGTATATAAAAAACTTTTTGAGCGAAACTACGCTTATCCGTTACATGAGTAAAGACACCTTCCCCTGCCTTGAGTATTTGGACTGTTATTTTACCGATATTATTATCACCCAAATTTTTGATTGTAGCTATAATTTTACCTGTTGATGAGTAAAAATCCACTTTTTTGGATGGTCCTATATTGTCAAATGTTGACGAGATAGTATTTTCCACGGGGGATGCTATACCGGTGGACTTTCCTTCAATGGCAAAATCGTCAATCATTACACCATCTTCATCTGTTAATATTGTTCCATTCGTAAATCTGAAGCGAACGTCATCTTTTCCCACAAATTGTGAAATCTTGATACGAGGTTTATGAATATCCATAGAGAAGTTATTAAATCCGGGACCTTCCAATGACCATAAATTATCTGCATTGTACCAATCTGATCCGGAAGGATCGTCCTTTTTGCCGAGAACTTGCCATGTTACTCCTTTATCAAGTGAATATTGGACATTAAATCCGCCACCGTCACCTGTCATCTGACGATAGGAAAATCCCAAATAATATTCACCTTCTGCGCCGATAAATGAAAATGGTGGTGTTTCGAGAGCATACATATTTCCCGTTGTGCCTTGTCCGCGCCCAATATTGGTAATCCAGCTTTTTTCTCCGGCTATAGTTCCGGATTTATCATTCATGAATTTTTTACCTTTTTCATTTTTTCCCCACATCCATGAATCCAGACCATCACCGGAAAGTGATACATTTCTAAATCCTCCGTCATTTTTATCAAAATTATTCGAATATGGTATTGTTGTTGCTCCGCCGACGATTACTTTTTCTGTTCTAAAAGTATTGCCCGGTTGAACTGTCAGAGTAATTGTATATTCCCCGGGTTGAGTAAATACTTTAAAAGGTTTTTCGAGAGAAGAAGAAGTACCATCACCAAAATCCCAATTCACACTTTCAAAATAAGGCGTTTTATTGGTAAATTGAATTGGTATATTCACCGCAATTACTGAATGAGAAAAATCTGCAATCCCAACTGTAAAAGAACTAACTGTCGGCGAAGTACATTCATTTTCGGAATAATAATCACATTGAATTTTGTCACCATGTTTAAACTGTATATCATTTATGGTTTCTGCTGTCTTTTTTACAGTATCGCCATTGATAATCCAGCGATACTTTGGTTTATTCAAAACACCTTTACTTTTCGCAATAACTGTGGTCGGTACACCCGAAGCCGCAATTACCGTTTCTGAGGTAACAGCAATTTCTACAGAAGGGCGCAATTGCATTGTTATGGGCTGTGATACAGATGTTTTTTGATTTGATGAAGAGACAATTTCACAAGTAACTCTATCTCCTGTTCGTAAACGCAAAAATGTCGTTACTTTATTACTTCGTATTATTTCTTTTCCATTTACTTTCCATATATATGTTGGTTTTTTGCCTGCTTGTATTGGCTGAGCGGTAAATTCTAATGGTTGATTTTCACAAAAATCTGTCATTTTTCCGCGTAATTTCACCTTCACTGACGGTGTATAATCCGCAATTTCGAAATCCCACACTCCTCTGCCATACGTACAGAAACGCACAACATTAATCGGTTCGACATATTCGACAGACCAATAAGTTTGATCCGGAGCACCACCGGGTTTTGTACCATACATATCATACCATTTATTTTCTTCAACAACATAAACATAAGGACCAGATTCCGTTGCCGCAAAAATATATTTTTCATCGGGAGTACACACAATTCTATAAAACAATGTACGAGGTGCATTTTCTGTTAATGGTGTCCACGTTGCTCCATAATCTTCAGAGCGATATACGCCCGGGTTTGAATAACCCGACCCACATACATAGACACGTTTTTCATTTATTGGTGAGGGTAAAATTCCATTACCATAAAAATAATGCCCACCGGGTAAAGTATCCTCAGATTTTGATTGCCAAGTTTTCCCACCGTCCATTGATGTATAAAAATCTTTGTTAGAGGTTAAAACAAAACGAATTTTTTTATTTTTTGGGGAATAATTAGCAGCAGTTATTTGGCTGCCAAAATTAAATGGCAATACTTTTGCCTCAGCTTTTCCATTTACAGAAGTTATATGATATAATTTACCTCCTTTTTCATTTTCAGGTACTCCACCACACATGAAAACAGCTGCCGGATTATCAGGGTCAGCCATCAATGGTGCCATCCATAATTGCCCTTTACTTGTATAATCCCACCAAGCACTTAACCCACCTTTTCTGGGTTCCGGTAAATATGTAAGAAAACCCGGATACGTCATCCAGAATGTTCTACCGCTGTCTGAACTTACCATGTGTCCATAATCTCCGCTTATTACTTGCTGGAAATTTAATATTCCGGTATTTGTATCAATTTCCGATCGTTGATAGCCCTGATCTTGACTGCCTGCATACATTATATCCGGTTGATGGTAACTTGTCATAGTACTATAATATTGGCTAATATTATGTTTTTTTAAGGAAAGATTATTTACTGTTTGTAATTGGTCATACGAAACATATAAACCACCATGACAACAAATTAATATTACTTCTTTGCCGGATTTATTAAAAAAGGAATTAATATGCATAATATCTGCATGAAGTTTTGTTGCCGGCTGACCATAATATTCGCCCCATCTGTTCATCACATTCCATGTTTTGCCCCCATCATTACTTCTATAACAATCTACCCATCCACAAGTAATAAGATTATGGTCAGTTCTTGAGACAAAAGTAATATTACCATCGGCTGTTTTTCCCTGATTCGACCATGATTTAGCACCATTATTGCTTTTATATAATGTGCCGTCAGAGTAAGCATATAAATACAACGATTTTCCATCATCAAATCCACCGGATATTTGTGCATTTTGTGCCGGTAAATTTGACAATAATGTACCATTACCCGAGTTTCCCAATTTATAGACTGCGCCTTTAGTCGTATAATATGCACTTACTGAAAATTCATTATTTGTCCACAAGGATAAGTCATCCATAGTAGAAAAAACAAATGTATAATTTTTACCAAAATCCATCGAGCGATACAATGCCCACTTAGCACCCCAAGGACTGCCATTCCATTCTCTTGTTAGAAGGTAAACGGCATCTTTTGTCCGAGCTGTTTTTTCAATCCATCCCCATTTGTATTTTTCTTGACTTTCCGTTAATCCGGTCAAAGGTGAAGCATTTTTCCATGTTTTTCCCCAATCATCAGAATATTGAGGTGATTGCCCCGACCAACGGAGCAGGCGATCTTTATTATCCACAACAACCCTCAATCGGTAGTCTAAGCGTTGTTCATCGTCAATAACTTTCCAGTTATTACCTTCTAATGTCGCTTTCCATATATTGCCGGAAGCAGACCGTGAAATAATGGTATCTGTTTTAAGATCATACTCTGCCGCTGCTGCGGAACCTGATTGATCTGCACTTCCTCTTTCCCACCAATATCCATGTAATTGACCATTAGCAATTTTTTGCAATCCCTGCGATGAAAGTGTATTTTCTTCATTCGATTTGGCACGAGCTGAACGGATTGCCGACATCACAATGCGGTTCTGCTCCTCTATTTTTCGCCAATCCACATTTGGAGCAGCTCGATGCAAAGTGTCAATCCAGTCTTTACGGGACAGCCTTTTCCTTCCTTCCTTATGAAAAGGAGGTATCTCTGTAGGTGATGGGAAAAGCATCGCAGTTGAGACTTTCTGCACTGTGCGTTTGGTTTTATGTTTTTTAAATTTTTGTTTTCCGGCATACATATCACTGCCAAAGAAGGAGATTGCACACAATACGACGAGCATTACAAGAGTAGAATATATCTTCATACAAAATGAGAGTTATTGATGTTCAACATAAATTTTTCGTTAAAAATACGCATATCTCTCATTGTAACCAACAGTTTGCTCAATTCTTATCCATCTGTTCACATCGTTAAATATTGTTAAGCTACAGATAAATCGGAAACAATGTACCGGAAATGTTGTCATTGCTTATGTACAACAACTCCACAGTTGTATATTATCACCACAAAACCCATTGAGAAATCAGCGGGTTTTTTTTATGTCTGCCATTGCACTTATTGATGTTCACAAACGTTTCTCGCTCTTCATTTTACGTGTATATCCATGAAAAAATCAAGTCGCTCAATTTCATTAAGTGATACTATTTGCATTACAACATTACCCAATGGACTGCATATTCTTTCTGAGTATGTCCCCACGGTTGAATCAGTTGCTCTCGGTGTGTGGGTCAATGCCGGCTCTCGTGATGAATCCGGGGCAACAATGGGAATGGCTCATTTTATCGAACATCTATTGTTTCGTCGTACTACAAAACGGAGCAGTGCCGCAATTGCCAGAGCATTTGAAGATTTAGGTGCTTATGCCAATGCTTTTACGACAAAAGAGCATACTTGTGTGTATGCACGCAGCTTGAAACAATATGCCAAACAAACTATGGAATTACTTTGTGAAGTGATGCTTATGCCTCAATTTCACGTGCGTGATATTGAAAAAGAACGTCGAGTCATTATTGAAGAAATCCGTTCTTATGATGATGACCCGGAAGAAATTATTTTCGACGAAGGTGAAAAATTACTCTTTGGGAAGCATCCCCTTGGGGGGCAAATCGCTGGAACTGTGGACTCTGTTGCAGCTCTCACGCGTGACGATATTACAACATTTTATAAGCAAAGATATGTACCTGAAAACATGGTTGTGGCTGCCGCAGGCAACATGCATCATGATGAAATTGTCAATATATGCTTAAAACAATTTGCTCAATTTCCGCCCAATACATTATCGCTCCCAAAACGGAGAAAACCGCGTATTACATCTTCACAAAAAATCCGGTTTACAAAAGATTTCCAACAATCACATCTTTTACTTAGCACGATCACAGAAGGAGTCAGATCGGAACAACGCTATGCTCTTGCTGTGTTCAATACTTTATTGGGTGATGGAATGAGTTCACGTCTGTACCAAAGTATAAGAGAAAAATCGGGTCTTGCTTATTCGATTTATTCAACCTTACAATTACTTTCGGATTGTGGTACACTTTCGATATATGCGGCACTTGATCAATCGCATATAGAATATGCACGTGAATCCATACGCAAAGAGATTGATAAACTTATACAAGAACCTTGCTCGGCAAAAGAATTACGAAGAATGAAATTACAAGTACAAGCCGGTATTGTCATGTCATTAGAGAGTATGGAATCGCGGATGACAGCTATGGCAAAATCAATACTGGAAACAGGACATTATGAAAGCGCAGAAGAAATTGTGGAAAAAATCGGTAATGTCACGGCAGAAGAGATGTGTTCAAGTGCACGACTTCTCAGCCAAGAGAAAATATCTGAGGTACTTTTTTCTCCGAATTAGGTTCCGGTAATTCGACAATAAATGCAGCGCCCTGTCCATGGACAGATTCACACCAGATTCTGCCGTTCATACCTTCCACTAATTTTTTGGTGATAGAGAGACCCAATCCGGTTGAATGCTCACCACCGGTTGGTTTAGCACTTAATCGCGTGTATTTTTTGAATAATTTTTGTTTGTCATCATCGGTTAATCCCGGTCCCTCATCCTGAACAGCAATCCACACGCTTCCGTCATGACTGATTGCGGATATTCGTATTGTTTTATCGGAAGGTGAATATTTAATTGCATTACTCACTAAATTATCCAATACTTGACCAAATCGCTCAAAATCAGCCAATGCGACAATATCTTTTCCAACAGTGGAATAGTCTAAAGTAATATTTTTTCTTTCGGCATTATTATTATGCCGGTCAATAACAGATTGTACCACTCTGTAAATTTGTATTGAAGCGATAGCAAAGTTGAGTGATCCTGTTTCGATTGAATTAGCATCCAATAATGCAACAATAAAATCAAGCATTTGTTGTGCAGATTTCTTCACTTTTTGTGAAAGTTCGGATAATTCTTTCTTGGAGAATCTTTCTTCGTAGCGTAACTGAGTTTCTGCAAGAAGCATAATACTTGCGACATAATTTTTTAAATCATGAGCGACAATTCCCAGTAACTCGTTTTTTTCATTATTCGTTTCGGTCAGCTGATCTAATGTTTTGGCTAATTCTTTATTAATATACGCCGTTTCTTCTTGTTTTTTTTCAATTTCTTTGTAGGCAATGGAAAGTGAGTGTTCCTTATGTTCCAATTCATCCAAAGTGCGAGCAAGTTCAACATTTTTCAGACGATAAATTTCTCGTTCTTTGAGCGCTTTTTCAATTGCAAGTCGTGTTTCCATAACTGCAATTAATTTTTGTTTATCGGCATTTAATATTTGGTCACGTATTTTTGATGAAGCAACAAATAATCGTAAAGATTCTTTATATTCACCCATCATTTCCGCCGAAGCAGAGGCACCAAGCAATAAATCTGCTTGAATAGTTTTTGCACCTATTTCTTCAGCAATTTGTATCCCTTCAGCATAAATTGCAAGTGATTCCCCATAATTACCGGCAAGTCTTTCAGTTGCACCTATTTCCAAAAACACTTCAGCACGACCTTGTGGCTCATTTAATTCAGTATAAATGGAAAGTGCTTCACGATGGCAGTTGAGAGCCATTTCAAAATCATTACGCCGTTGATACACATTACCAATATTGGTTAAACATGTGGCATAACTGTGTTTATCGCCTAATTTTTTTGTTAAAGCCAAAGATTGCTGCTGATAATCTAAAGCAAGCTCATAATCGGAAAGTAACTCATAGTTTTGACCAATATTACGAAGAGTTTTCGCTATACCAAATTCATTATGAAACTCTTTGAAATACTCTAAAGATTGGAATAAATACTGTAATGCTGTTTGATGATGTTTAAGTTTGTAATATACCCCTGCAATATTATTCGATGCAATGGCAATCCCCTGCTTATCATTTGTTTCTTCTTGTATGGCATGAGCTTTTAAGAGATAAGCAAGCGCCTCATCAAATTGGGCAACCATTTGATAACAGTTTCCGATATTGCTATAACACATAGCCATACCGAATTTATTCCCCATTGCTTCAAACAAATGCAATGCAAAAGTATGGGACTCAAGCGCAGAATCGTAATTTCCTAAACGGAATTGAATATTACCAATGCCCGAATACACCTGGGCTTCACCTCGTTTGTCACCGATTTCCTGAAAAACATTGAGAGCTAATTGTGTATAGCGAAGTGCTTCATTGTAATTGGAAAGCATAAAAAATGCACTGCCGGAATTATGCAACCCCCGAGCTACGCCTTCCCTGTACATTGCTTTTTCGGCATATGCTAATGCTACTCTTGCCATTTCAAGAGCGGTCGTGGGTGCAGCACCCTGTAATCGCCATGCCTTATCATTGAGAGCATCTGCTTTACCTTTGTCGTCTTTAAGACCGCTGATAATCTCATCAATATATGAAGGAAAAAGCTCTTTACCTTTATGTTCCGTTTGATTTTCCAATAGTATATCCTTAGCTTCACAGATTCTATGCAAGAAATATACCAATCACGGTTCTTACAAAGAAATGAATACTTATGTTTATAATTTTCAATAGTTTAACTTACATTAAAACGTATAGCGCCAACCAAGTTTCACTTCCCAAAGTTTTTGTTGACGCAAAGCATTTGCCGATGCATTATTATTAACAGCAGACGTAGTAAGCTGAAGAATAACATTATCCAAAAAGCCCTTATCGAAGAAAGCACTTAAAGGAATGTCTATGGAAAAGTTGTTGTTCGATGCCAAATCTCCTATACTGCCACCGACACGCCATTGTACATCCCCGACAATTTGACCGGCAAGAGACACATTGGCATTACTAATGTCACCCACATTTCCATTAAAATTAATCGTAGCTTCACGAATAAATGTACCTTGTAAGAGCGATCCAAGCTGACTTGTTATTAACGATGAAGCGCTGCCGGACAAATCGCCGACCAGACTGCCTCCTTGACCTGTCGATTGTGTACCGAACAACTCAGCTTTTGTTCTTCCAAAAACAAGTAACATAAGAGCATTTTCTGTTAATTCTTCTTTGCTCCCCGTACCGGGAACTTGATCAATAGAATAGGAAAATGACACGATTGGTTCTTTTTTTGTTCCTTCTATTTTTACTTCTACAGAATACTCTTGTTGCTTAGAATCAAATGTGCGTTTCTGGCGCAATACCGCAGTTAAATTCATACGCGGATTATCTAATTGTCCTGTTTCAAAATTAACGCTTCCTCCGGCAGACAATGTTTTGACAAATTCATAGGTTGATTTATCTTGAACAATTAATTCACCGAACATCTGGAATTGTCCGAAAGGTTCTCTGCGGAATAATAGAGCTACATTTTTATCTTTCGGATTAACGTATGCTATCAGTCTTTCAAAATTACCAAGTATCATGGTCAATTTAAATTTATTTGGCACGATAAGAATATTCATATCGTATTTCATCTTATCCACAATACTCGCATTTATTTTTGCTTCACCTTTTTTTGTTGATGTTTGTTGTGATGAATTTTCAACACCAACAGTATCATTGATAGTTTTTATAGAATAAGTATGTTTTCCGGAAACACTATCTTTTTCATAACGAAACACAGATATTTTTTTCTGGAATTTTTTGTCGGGGGGCATAGTAATATCCGCATCTTTGACAACAATATCACCGGTGAGAACAGGTTTATCTAATGTACCTCTCAAATGAATCGGATTTTTGCCGCTTGCAATAACAAATTTTCCATACATTGTCGGCATTGTTGCCTCGCTCGCAGGACTTAATACCATTAATTCCGGTGAACGAATAATAATATCCAAATACTCAATACTAAAACCATCAACAAGAACAGACCCCGTTACTGATGCACGCCCTTTCGGATAATCGTTACCATCATTGGCAACAAGCACCGTATCTATAGTCACAGTATTATTGCGCAAAGTCATCTTTCCTGCCGCTTTGTATAGTATATTGGACGACAATGTAACAAATGATGCTTTGTAAAATCGCACGGTACCGCCATAATCCAATTTATCTGCTACAATCCCTTTAACAGTAATGGAAGCATCGCCCATACCTTGTACTTTTGTAACACCCGGAATAAATGGTGCTACTGTCGCCAACGATAATTCTTTAGCATTAGCTTCAATATCAATCGGTGTGGTCTTACTCCACCTATTCTCCACTTCTTTCAATGCAATATTCAAAGGCAATGAATTGACTCGTATAGTCATTGTTGTCGGATTGCCTTGCAACAGTGAGTTTACAACATGTAATTCTCCTGTAATAATCGAATCTTTACTTTCCGCATGTACTATCTGATCGCCAACATATACATTATTATATTTAAGTTTTTTCATTGATGTTTGCATTGTTACATGAGGATTTGAGAAAGCACCATTTGCTGTCAGTACCAATGAATCTACTGTACCTTCAAGAGTATGAAGTAATGATTTTGCAGAGTCATCAATAAAAGGGAATGTTACTATATCAGGCAAATTAAATCCATACACTCCAACAATCAGATTTGTAAAGTTATCCATCGAAGCCATACCGGATACCCGCAATATTTCCCCGTCTTTTCTCTGCATGAAACATTGTTTTAACAATAATCCATTTGTAGAAAACTGTCCGATAATATCATTATTTGCATTCCATTCATACCCACTGTACGAAAATTGTAATGATGAAAGAATAAAACCAAGAGAATATTCTTCAATGGAGAAGATACCTCGTAATTGCGCTGCAAACTGATGTGCTATATCGGCACCGACAAAGACATCGGCTTTATTTTTTCTCAGCACGAGATACAATGACGGTGAATATAAATCCAAATCATTTACAGAAAACACTGTATCAACTTTGAGTGTTACAGCAACATATTCAAGTGTAGAAGTATCTTTTTCATGGAACATACGAGAATGAAACGAGAAAGAAAGTTTTTCTGACCGTATATCATTTTCACCTGTTTTGATATGCAAAGAAGAGCAGGAAATGGTATCAATATTTATATCGCTAAAATTTCTGTCCCCTTTTATTTTACCTTTTATTTTACCGTATATGTCCAATGTTATATCAGGCACAAATAATTCTACAGGCGACAAATCTCGACACTCTATAGAGAATTGTGCATTAACAGGTTTCTGGAATACTTCCTGCGTGGGAGGTGTAATTTCAGTATCTTGAACCGCTACACCTCGTATAGTATTCGTTTTTTTTGTTGCATTATCTATAATAGAAGTAACATTTCCTGTTACACGTTGTATTAATCCAAGAATAGAAAAATCCCCATGTATATCTGCATCAAGTGGCGTAGAACGCAGACTAATTGAACGATTATGATAATTCTGCCTTTTCATAATACAAGACAAAGTAAATGGCATCAATGCACGGTCTTTGAGAAGAAATTGCTGCATATCTGCTTCGATTACTCCGGTCAGAGAATCTATGTGTGTGCCTTGAATATCAACCCTAAGAGCACCACTCAATGATAAATCTAGATTAGGATTCGCAGCAAGGTAGCCAACATTAATATTGGAAAATGTAGAATTAAATTTGCTTAATGGGTAATCAAGGTCACGAAAATCAAAATTCCCTGACCCTTGGAGGAATGAATATGTGTCATCTGAAAATATATCAACACTATCGGCAACGGTAGAATCAGCAATACCCAAACGTATGGTATCTAACACTATAAATCCACCATCACGGCATGAAGCATCTACTTCGAGCCGACTAAAATAACGACCTGCAAAATGTGAACGTTGTGACTGAATACGCATATCTGCTGCCAGTTCTTGCAAGGAGAATCCCTTTCCATGAGCTTGCATCCGCCCATTCAATGAACTTTCCGCAGTTGAGTTATGAACAATAGGAGCAAGATTCAGTGCAGAGTATGTAATATCGGCATTATATCCCAAAGTATCGCGCAAGTAAAGTGATAAAGTCCCACCTACAGTACCGGAACGTGTAGATATTGGCTGTACATCAATATAAATACTATCTCTCGGAAAACCGTAGATATATCCCTTGGAAATTTTCGCTAGACCAATAAAATCAAGAGCAGGTAATTGGAGTACTGTTGCATTATTACGAACCTCATCATACAAAATGGTGCTCTTTTCAAGCCATGCCTCAAATGAAAGTTTGTCACCATGTGTTATATTGCGTAAACGTCCCTCTGCTTTTAAGACCGATTGTGCTGTATGAGCATAGATCTTTGGTACAGTCAAGTCATTCAGAGTACCATGTGCATTGAGTGTTAAGCCATATACGCCTGTAAAATTAGCATAAGGTAAAAAAGCACATAAATCATTACCATAAAATTTCTTTGCATCAATATCAATTAATAATTGCGTGCTGTCGGGATTAAAACCATTAAATATATTATCTATAACAAAGACATTGAGCGAGAGGTCTGTGCCCGGTGTTTGGACATGAACATTTTGCAATCGTGCAGCAGTATTTGAAATATGTGCATCACAACCCAAGTTATGTAAAACAAAGCCCGACATCACTTCAACGAGGGAAATATTCGACAAAGAAATATCGAAATGCTGTTTCGCAATATTTGCATTACCATTCAATGTACAATTCAACTGTTCTAAACGCATTTGATCGAAAACAAATGCCGAGCGAAAAGGCGGTCTTATTGCAGTAGAATCATAACGGAGAACAGAGCAGTCACGTAATTCTAAGGAACCCAATAGTATATCCCAATCGAACGGCTTGCCGGCACTGGTGTCCGCCGATGGAGGAAAAATTCTCTCTATATTCCACACACTGTCTTGATTGCGTATCATACGTATTGTTGCACCATGAATAGCAATACATCCAACGGAAATAGTCTGTCTTGAGAGCGCCTGTATATCCGGGTTTAAGGTAATTTTAGGAATTATTGCTACGGTATCGCCGTCCTCAGCTTGAACAACAACGGAACGTATTTCAAGACCCGCATCCCAAAATAGTTCAAAATCACGGATATGGATTGATCCAAGTAAAGACTCATTGAGCTGGTCCAACACCACTCCAAGAACAAATTGCCGTACAGGTTTTAACTCCAAAACTAAAACTGTTGAAAACGTTACAGTTCCAATAAGAGCTAAGAAAGCAATGAGCAAACCCTTCGAAAAACGAAAAAGCAAACCACGACGGTTTTTTTCAGCTTCGCTATGCTCAGTAATTATTGGTGCGTTATGTGGAGTTGTGTCTGCCATATATGCAAAAATATGTCCTTACTGCTTCCGATGACTAAACGATGTACGACTTAGAATAATGTAGAAGAGAGAGCAACGTACATTAGTACATCGCATCTTTACAAAAAAAAAGGATTATCTTCACGAAAGACAATCCTTTTCATATGTTTAAAAAGGGAGATTACTTACCATTTCAAAACATTCACTTCATCCACATAGACTGTTTGCTTTTTGCGGAAAAGAGCAAGGACAATAGCCAATCCAACCGCTGCTTCTGCGGCAGCCACAGCCATGACGAAAAACACAAATATTTGTCCTGCACTGTCACCCATGAACTGACTAAAACTTACTAGAGTAAGATTGACGGCATTGAGCATCATTTCGATTGACATAAAAATGACAATAGCATTGCGGCGCACGATGACCCCAATGACGCCAAGCATAAACATTATTGCTGATAAAATCAGATAAAATTCCAATGGTATGGTTTGAAGCATTTTACTCTCCCTTTAAGTAACTGTTTAAAAATTATTCAGTTCGGCGATAGCCGTGAAGAGCCATATTTGCTCCCATCGGCATAAAACTTTCATTATCCGGTAATGACCATGTCCCTAGACCATCAACATAACGATTGAACATACAAAAAGCGGCTGCAATAAGTACGGTATCGTGAATTTCTCTGTCAGTGGCTCCTTGCTCATGCGCCGATTGTATATCTTCGGGAAGCACAAATTTACCGCCTTGCTGTACTTTATGTGCTATTACCAATAGTGCTTTTAACTTGTCGGAAATTTCAGTATTGGCAAATCCCGACTTTATTTCATCAATGAATCGTGAATCTCTTCCTAAATGCACTGCTGCGGCTGCGCCATGTGATGTATGACAAAAGTGGCAATCATTTTTGTATGAGACAGATGAAGCTATTATCTCACGTTCACCTGTTGTAAGTGTAGATTCTCCACGCAACAAAATTTCAGCAAGTTCACATAATGGTTTTGCTGTATCCTTGCGATAATCAAGTAAACCGACAATACCCGGCAGCACATCATTATGTAATGTTATATGTGGCATTTATACTGATTCTTTCTGCTGTTTTTTTGCCAAAAGGATAGAACCGACTATAGCCACAAGTAAGAGCAATGATATAGCTTCAAATGGGAACAAATACTCTGTAAACAATACTGTTCCTATTGATTCTGCTGTGCCATTGAGAGCAGCTTTATCACTTAGTTGATTGTATCCGGTGGGCTGACCAAAGAATGCAATAGCAAGTTGAGCTATCAATAAAACGCCCATAGAAACTGCTATACCTGTTCGAGGATTGAATCGTTCAGTTAATGCACTTTCTTTACCAAGGTTAAGCAACATCACTACAAAAACCACCAATACCATAATAGCACCGGCATAGACAAGAATCTGAATAGCAGCAAGGAACTGCGCATTTAACGTGAGGTATAATCCTGCAAGCGCAAAAAAATGAAGGATTAAAGACATTGCAGAAGCAACGGGATTTTTATTGATAATCACAGAAACGCCTGTTGCAATTGCCGCAATGGCAAGTATAGAAAAAAGTATGACTGTCGTACTCACGTATGCTCTCCGTAATCTTTGGATAAATATTACAACAAAAATAAAAAAATGAGACTCAATGATGCATATTTCAGACCATCGAGTCCCTCATAGAGAAAAAAACTTATTATGGGAAGATACCAAGTTGATAGTACGATACCGCAATTTTATCAATAGCCGATATGAAAGCAGCAACACGCATATCATGAACATTTTTCTTTGTGCGCCAGATATTCATAATTTCATGATAGGAAGAAATCATCGTATCCTCTAAACCAGAGTTTACAAGATCTTCTTCATCAGCACCACGAGTGAGCATTGAGCGTTCTTCTGCTGATAATGAATGACCTGTTAATTTTTCGACCATGCTGACTAAGTTATGGTTACCGCGCTCATCGAAACGTTTATCCATACGACCAAAGCGAACATGGGAAAGATTTTTTAACCATTCAAAATAAGAAACAACAACACCGCCTGCATTCAAAAACATATCAGGTATGATGAGAATACCTTTTTGTAAGAGAATAGGTTCTGCTGCCGCTGTGACAGGTCCGTTCGCGCCTTCGGCAATAATTTTTGCTTTGATTCTACCCGCATTGCCTAAGTTGATTTGAGCTTCTAAAGCGCAAGGAGCAAGAATATCACATTCATATTCCAATACGGAGTTTCCGTCTTCGATAAATGATGCACCTTCAAAACCCTTGATTGAACCCGTAGCATCATAATGTTTTTTGAGTGCTGGAATATCCAAACCATTCGGATTAACAACAGCACCGTCCCATTCAATGATACCTGTGATAATACAGCCATGCTCGGCAAGGAATAATGCACTGTGATAGCCGACATTCCCAAAACCTTGCACAATGATACGCTTATTTTGAAGTCCCGGTTCTAAACCTATTTGCTTCATTAGCTCAACATCATTGACTGTTTCACGTACGCCGAAGAATAAGCCGCGACCTGTAGCTTCGGTACGACCACGCACACCGCCTTGTGGAATAGGTTTACCGGTCACGCAGGCAATTGCATCAATTTCACGACCATTGAAGGCAGTATATGTATCGGCAATCCACGCCATTTCACGTGCACCGGAACCATAATCAGGCGCAGGTACGTCCACAGCAGGACCGATAAAGTTTTTATGGATAAGTTCTACTGTATAGCGTCGTGTGATACGCTCTAAATCCTCTACAGAATAATTTTTCGGGTTAATTTTAATACCACCTTTACCACCGCCGAAAGGTACATTCACAACAGCACATTTATAGGTCATCAATGCAGACAAAGCCATTACTTCATCTTGATTAACCATATCGCTGAAACGAATTCCACCTTTACACGGTAGTTTATGCTGACTGTGTTCGGATCGCCATGCTTGAATTACCTGCACTTCACCTTGGATTCTTACAGGGAACTGCATATAGTAAACCGAATTGCATGCACGGATTTGATCTAATAAACCTTTAGGATACTCAAGTAAAGCCGCTGCTTTATCAAAATTCATGTTTACTGACTCAAAAAACGGAATATTTTCCGGATTATGAGAAATGTCGTGATGTAATGTGGACATAAATAATTTTTAGTTAATTGTGAATAATTACGGTTACAAAAATAAGCCCTTTGAGTATTCCCCGAAGGGCAATAATCTTACAAATTGCCGCGAGATGCCTGTTCGCGCTCAATTGCTTCGAATAATGCCTTAAAATTACCTTTGCCGAATGACTCCCCGCCTTTGCGTTGAATAATTTCAAAAAACAAGGTAGGGCGATCTTCAACCGGACGTGTAAATAATTGCAGCATATAGCCTTTATCGTCACGATCTACCAGAATTCCTAATTCACGCAGAATGGATATTTCTTCATCAATATTGCCAACACGCTGCAATAAATCATCATAATACGCATCGGGAGTACGAATAAATTCTATGCCATTTTGTCGCAATGCTTTAATAGTTTCGATAATATTTTCCGATTCCATTGCCACATGTTGCACACCTGCGCCATTATTAAATTGTACATATTCCTCAATTTGTGATTTTTTCATACCTTCGGCAGGCTCATTTATAGGGAATTTTATCCACTTATTCTCATTGGCAACGACGGTAGAACGCAATGCTGAATATTCGGTAGAAATATCTTTATCATCAAATGATACAAAACGGCTGAAACCAAATACATCATTGTAAAAATTCACCATATTTTCCATTTGATTCCAATCCATATTACCAACAATATGATCAACATATTGTAATCCAACCGATTGTGCAAGCATGTCCTTTGGGGTGGGTTTGAATCCGGGAAGGAATATCCCCGTGTAATTTTTCCTTTCGACAAAGGTATGTATAACATCACCATACGTTGCTACCGCACTCAAAGTGACACTGCCAAATTCATCTTCAACTGTATAAGGTTCAGTAACGGGCGTAGCTCCGCGAGATGTTGTGATGGCAAAAGCTTCGGTAGCATTGGCAACCGTTAATGCTATATCCTTTACGCCGTCCCCATGTTTCACCAAAAACTCATTCGCAGGATGCGCCGCCGTTAATGGTGTGGTCAAAACAAAGTTAATTTTATTCTGACGTAAACAATACGACGCTGTCTCGCGATGTCCCGTTTCCGGTCCACGATACGCCACTAATTCAAAACCAAAAGCTCGACGATAATAATATGCTGCTTGACGAGCATTGCCGACATAAAATTCCAAGTGATTTGTACCTAAGATTTCGAACAAATCATGGCTTTCTGTTGCTAATTCGGCAGATGTTTGCATTCGCTGTAACTCCCTAAAAAATAATATTTATTGTTCATTCATAATAAGTTCAGGCATATCGGCGATAAGTTCTTCCACCGTTGCCAGCATCCTGTCATTTTGTAATGGCAGCCCCGTACTGATTCGCACACATGTCGGCATACCAAATCCTTGCAATGGGCGAGTGATAATACCCTTTCTGAGCAAACGCTCATAAAGTGCTTGGGCATTTTCTACCGAAAAACACTCAATCATAATAAAATTGGCTGCCGAGTAAGGAACACGCAAACCCCACTCCAAAGTTTTTGCATAAATTCGACGTAACTCACTACTATTCATTTCAACTGTAGCACGCAAAAACTCTTCATCTTGTAATGCGCCCAAGCCCGCTGCAGCACCGGGACCCGTAGGATCGAAAGATAATTTGACACGCATCATCGCATCAATAATCTCCGGTGAAGCAATCCCATAGCCAATGCGCAAAGAAGCCAAACCATACACTTTTGAAAATGTCCGTAATGTTAAAACATTGGGGTATGTGTAAGATAATGAGTCGGGATAATCTTGTTCCAAATCACGGCTGTATTCAAAGTATGCTTCGTCCATTATCACCAGAACGGAATCGGGCACTTTTGCCATAAGTCGTTCATATTCTTCGCCTGTGATATATGTTCCCGTTGGGTTATTAGCATTTGCTATATAAAGAATTTTCGTTGTCGGCTCAATGGCATCTGCAAGTGCATCAACATCAAAACGATAGTCCTTAGTCAATGGTATAAGTTTCTTTTTAGCACCCGAAAGTGACGCAGCAACAGTGAAACCTGCAAAAGTGCCTTGCGCTGACAACAATGTATCATGTTGCGAATCCGTAAATGCTCGAATGGCTGTGTGTATCAATGCATCAGAACCATTATGGCAGATTACTTGCTCAAACCCAACACCAAAACGCTGCGCAATAGCTTTACGCAATGCCATACCACCATCATTGTAAATAGATGCTTTTTCAACAGCTTGTTTAGCATATTCTAATGCAATCGGTGATGCACCTAATGGATTCTCGTTCGATGCCAATTTGATTAAATCGGTCAAACCATATTTTTCACGGATTTCTTCAATGGATTGCCCCGGTTTATATGCCGCCGAGTTTTGTATGTTTGAAGGTAATATAATCATAACTGCAAGTATTGTTTAGGTCTGCAAAACTACGAATGATGAACGATACAGTACAACATTCACTTGAGGATTTTTCTATTGTGATGCACTGATCCCACGATGAAGCGAACAAATATAACACCGCTCTCTCTTATCAAGCTGATTCCTTTTCGTAATTTGCACAATATTATCGAAGCGCAAACATGGAGTCCATCATAAAATTATTGCCGGAGTTTCTGGCTAATCAAATTGCCGCAGGCGAGGTTGTCCAAAGACCGGAATCTGTTATTAAAGAACTTGTCGAAAATGCGATTGATGCAGGTGCAACAAGCATCGCTGTTGTCATACATCAAGCCGGAAAATCGCTAATGCACATTATTGACAATGGAAAAGGTATGTCTCCCGAAGATTTGCCTCTTGCAATCAAAAGACATGCAACAAGCAAAATAGCTTCGGTGGATGATTTGCACAGAATTATGACTTTAGGATTCAGAGGCGAAGCTCTTGCTTCAATTTCTGCCGTGGCTTTGCTCGAAATTCGCTCCAAACAAAGCAATCAAGACATCGGATACAGATTATTGGCAGAACCGCTCAAACCCGAAACCATCGAACCATTCCATTGTGATAAAGGTACTCAAGTCATTGTGAAAAACCTTTTTTTCAATGTTCCGGCTCGTAAAAAATTTCTCCGTTCCACCATTACGGAATTTAGGCATATTTCCGAAACAATGATCAAGTTTGCTTTGGCAAGACCTGATATTCGTTTCAGCTTCTCCGATGAAAAATCAGCAATCATAGACGTTCATCCCGAATCATTGCAAGAAAGAATCCGCTCTCTGTGCGGTAATGCCATTGCCGATGCCCTGCATGAATTACACTTTGAACGCGATGGCATAATATTGAACGGCTATGTCGGTAATCCTTCAACAGCACAACACACAAGAGGAAATCAGTATTTATTTTTAAATGGACGAGCTATTGTCAGCCGTTCCTTAAATTTTGCCATTTCTCAAGTCTATGAGCCATTTATTGCAAAAAACACTTTTCCTTTTTTTGTGATAAATATTTCTGTTAATCCCGAATCGGTTGATGTGAATATTCATCCTCAAAAACATGAAGTAAAATTTGATAATGAAAGGGCTCTTTTCAGTATAATACAAGAAGCAACATTAAAAGCATTAAATACTGCTCATGATATTCCGGTCATTACTTCACCGGAATTTATTGCACAACAACCTTTTGCATCATTCGGCAATAATAATGAATTAGTAAATCGAGTAACAGGTGAAATAATATCACCTTCATCGTCCAAAAATACATCAGGTTCTTCGTCAGATTTCAGGCAGCAAATTCCTTCATCAAAACATAGTGAATGGAATTCGAAAAAACCATTTATTTCACAACAAGAAATAAGCGCGTATGAAGCATTATTCGGAAAAAACTCAACACAGGACAACGATGTAACTACTCCCCTTTTTACACCCGAAGAACAATCGCTGTCTGTATCGCAAATCCACAATAGCTATATCGTTTATCAATCTGCTGACGGATTATATATCATAGATCAACACAATGCCCATGTGCGAATACTCTATGACAAAGCAATACAATCACTTACAAGAGAAAAAAACACGCAGGAATTACTGTTTCCGGTTACGGTACCATTAACAACAACGGAAAAAATGCTTGCAGAAGAATTATATGAAAATCTCCTTGATTTCGGATTTTCGTTTTCTTTCGATAATAATACGGTCATTATTACAGCAGTGCCATCTCATGTGCCGCACGGTAAAGAGGAGCAAGAACTCAAAAAATTATTAGCACATATTGAAGAAGATATTTCCTCGGCACAATTAGATGCTCAAAGAAAAATCGCATTAGCGTATGCACGAAGTCATGCAATTTCTTCAGGCACGGTATTATCACAAGAAGAAATGAAAGCTATTGTTCATGAAGTAGAAAAAATGGGCAAAAAGCCAATTAATCCTTATGGTAAACCAATTATGATGAGTATCTCACTTGAGGATTTTATTCGAACATTTAGAAATTGATATGACAAGAATTATCACACCGGAAATATGGGGAAGAAATTAAAATTCAATTTTTTATCTCAATATGATAGCGTAAGTAAAAAATCATATTTACAAATTATATGCACAAACAATAATTTTATGAGACGATACAGAATGTATGTGGCGCGAAACAGGATATTATATTTCCCTCCCAAAATATTGGTATAAAGTATCCGTAACTTTTATACCGACGCATTTTTCCAGTTCATGTCTTTCAGCTTTTTTCACATTTTCTACCGACCCAAAGGTAATTAACAATTTTTGAGCAGTTTTTTCTCCGATGCCGTCAATACCTGTCAATTCCGTTTGAAATGTACGCTTATCACGCAGTGTACGATGATATTCGATGGCAAAACGATGCGCCTCATCACGTAATGATTGAATAAGCCGTAATGATGTTGATGTTTTGGGTAACATCACAGATTCTGATTGAAATGGCAAAAAAATTTCTTCTAACCTTTTCGCCAAACCAATAACAGGAATCTGAGGATACAAACCAAGAATTGTCAAAACTTCAACGGCGGCAGATAATTGTCCTTTACCACCATCAATAATAATCAAATCAGGTTTTTCTGTCTTTTCTGCTAAGACACGACTATAACGACGTTCAACCACTTCACGCATGGCTGCAAAATCATCATTTCCTTGTACTGTTTTTAGCTTAAATCGGCGATAATCATTTTTTTTCGGTTTACCATCAATAAAACATACCATTGATGACACATAATCAGAGCCTTGCATATGTGAATTATCGAAACACTCGATGCGACGCGGTGGTGAAGATAAACGCAAATCTCTTTGCAATGCAGCAATGCCACGCGGTAAAGCATTTTCTTTTGCGGCTCTTTGCACGTGAAGTTCACGCAATAAATAATCGGCATTCGTTTTTGCCAATGATATAAGTTTCTTTTTATCGCCAATTTTAGGAATAGTAAATTCTATACGAGAACCTCTGCGTTTTTCAAGCCACTCTGCAATAATGTCAGCACTTTCAATTTCTTCTTGCAAAATTATTTCTTCAGGAATCATATCCGTATCAATATACCATTTTTCAACAGTTTGGCGCAATATCTCCGATTCTGTTTGTTCAACAGAATTACCGATATAAAAATGTCGTTTTCCAATCATTTTTCCTTCACGCACGGTAAAGACAACAACGCAAGCATCTTCATCGTCACGAGATAAAGCAAAAATATCTTGATCTTTATCATCGGCAGATACTATTTTTTGTTTTGAAACATATTCTTTTAAAATGACTAAACGGTTTCTTAATTCGGCGGCGCTCTCGAAGCGTAATTCATCAGCAGCACGCATCATTTCTGCTTCAATATTTTGTTCCAACTCCTTGGTTTTTCCTTGTAATATAGCAACTACACTTTTTATATGCTCCATATAATGAACTTGATTGACAAAATCTTCACATGGACCCTCACATCGTTTAATATGATAATCAAGACACACCTTGTATTTTTTTTTCTCAATAGACTCTTCAGTTAAGGGCAAATCACAACTTCTCAATGGGAACATTGAGCGCAAGGTATCCAATAAATAATACATATAACGCCCATCAGTATAAGGTCCGAAATATTTACTTCCGTCACGTATTACTTTTCTCGTAGAAAATACTCGTGGAAACGGCTCTTTGGTTATCCGAATATAAGGATACGTTTTATCATCTTTCAATAAAACATTGTATCGTGGCTTTAATTCCTTAATGAGATTATTTTCGAGCAAAAGTGCTTCGGGCTCTGAATCCGTAATAATCGTCTCAATATTGCGAATTTTTGCAATCATAGCCATACTTTTTGCATCACGCTTTTTTCCTTGAAGAAAATACTGACTTACCCTGCGCTTCAAATTTTTTGCTTTTCCAACATAAATCACCACACCCTTATCATTTTTGAACTGATAGATACCCGCATTTGTAGGCAACTGAGGCAGCAAATGTTTGATATATGTATTTTCAGATTCTGTATTCATAGCGTTTGTTTTTGTTTTCATGGAGAAATCACGTAATTTCGCAATATACGATATAGACGCGGATTAAAATAATATCAGTCACGAGTTTGAAATCTATGCAAGCAACAACACCCTCGAAGAGCGATATGCAACGATCGCTAAGTCTTTTTGACTCAACGATGTTAGTCATTGGTTCCATGGTCGGCAGCGGCATCTTCATTGTCAGTGCGGACATCTCACGCCAAGTCGGCAGTCCTTTCCTTTTACTGTTAGCATGGGCTTTGACAGGGGTCATCACACTGATAGCTGCTCTCAGCTATGGCGAACTTGCCGGCATGATGCCCTCCGCAGGCGGTCAATATGTTTATCTGCGCGAAGCATATAATAATCGTATTGCTTTTCTCTATGGATGGACACTTTTTCTTGTCATTCAAACTGGAACTATTGCTGCTGTTGCCGTAGCATTTGCAAAATTTACCGCTGTCTTTTTTCCCGCAGTCTCTGAAAATTCACAACTATTTTCACTTCCTTTGGGGCAATCTTCATTTACTATTTCCGGTGCACAAATTCTTGCCGTCATCAGTATCTGGGTCTTAACGCTTATTAATATTCGCGGTGTGCAAGCCGGTAAAATTGTCCAAAATATCTTTACTTCATCAAAATCATTGGCACTTGCCTTTGTCATTTTACTCGGTATCATTATCGGGAGTAATGCTAATGCCATCAATGCAAATTTTGGCGATAATTTTTTTGTCATTCATGGCGATGCTTCCAACCTTGATCTATGGTCATTATTTCTTGTCTTTTGTGCTGCTTTAGTGGGAAGTATTTTTTCAAGTGATGCATGGAATAATATTACATTTACCGCAGGTGAAGTGCGCAATCCCAAGCGTACCATCCCTTTAAGTTTAGCCATTGGAACGGGTATTGTCACATTATTATATATTACCGCAAATATCTCATATCTTATGGTCTTACCTTTACATGGTGATGCGATGGCACTCGATGTAATAGGCAAAGGAATACAATATGCTGTCAATGATCGTGTGGGAACTGCTGCAATATCTGTTATTTTGGGAAATAATGCAGTGTTAGTGATGGCTGCATTAATTATGGTTTCGACATTCGGTTGCAATAATGGGCTTATTCTCTCCGGCGCAAGAGCATATTATGCGATGGCAAAAGATGCTTTATTTTTTAAGCGGGCAGCGGAATTAAATAAGCAAGGTGTCCCCCAAAATGCACTTATTATCCAAGCGATTTGGGCTTCCCTACTTTGTCTTTCCGGCGGCTATGGCGCACTGTTGGATTATGTCGTCTTTGCAGTATTACTTTTCTATATTTTGACTATAGCCGGAATATTTATTTTACGGAAAAAACAACCATCGGCAGAACGTCCTTACAAAGCATTCGGTTATCCTATTTTACCCGGTCTTTATATTGTTCTTGCTTCAATCATTGCACTTGTTTTGCTCTTTGAGAAAAGTGACACCTCTTTACCCGGCTTATTCATTGTTCTTCTCGGCATCCCCGTCTATGAATTTATGAAGAGAAGATAAAGAGATGATTACGTTTTATAAAAATTAAATTTCATTAAGACCTTTCCAATGTAGTTCATCTTCATTTTTTAAGTATTCAATTAAATCATTTATAGCGTCTGAAATCTGCATAATTTTTTCATCGTGTTGTTGTAGCTTTTCAATTTGATTTTGGTGTGAAAACCAATTTAGTAACTTGATATTATGATGTGGTTTCTCATTAGATTTAAAAATCAGTTCTACTCTTTGGTCTACTGTGCTGTCGTTATTTGCAGGATATTTTGATAATGTGTAAAGCTCAACAAATCTTCTAAGAGCATTTGGTAATAAAAGTAAATAGGCGAAATTTTCTTTATCAGCACTGTCATTGAATTCATTTAAAATATGAAATAAACCAACATACTCAGATTTATAGTTACTAAAAGTCTTTGGCATTTTTTCAATAGTTGAAACACCATTTTTATCTCTCTTGATAAAATATAGCGGCCTTTTATTTTCATTCGTATTTGATTTTATGCCGCCAAATATTCCTGAATCATACAATACAGAGAAGAACTCAAAATTGTGTGTTGAAATGAAGAGTTGTGCAAAATCATCAATCTTGAAAAAGTCTTTCAATAATGACCTTACTTGGAATATGTGATTACTATCTAGACTGGAAATTGGGTCGTCAATAAATATAATTGTCTTTGGAAGTTTAGGAGGGTCGTCCTTTCTTAATGCTTTCAATTCTGTCAAAAAGTATGCAAACGCAATAGCCGACTTTTCTCCCTCACTTAAATGTTCTGCTGGATGCCCAGACCTTTCAAGTCTAAATTTTTCTTCTCTAATCTCAATTTTTATATCATCTCTGTGTAGCAATATTTCTAAAATATCATTAAGTTCACCTTGTCCTTTTGCTGTGCTGCTTAATTGCTCATTAAAACTCTTAATCAAAGGAATATTTGCACTAATTTTGGCTTCTATCGCTTCAATGGTTTCAGTTGCACAGTCTTTATCAGTTTCCTTTTTATTGTAATCTTCTGCTTTTAAATATTCAGCAACATAGTGCTTTAGTATTTTTTTAATTGCTTGACTTTTTCTTTCTCCAAATTCGCCAAGCCATTTATTATGCTTTTTGATTACACCTTCTATTGCTTCAAAGTGACTATACAAACTGACAATCTCTATTTCTGTTGATTCAATCGAAGTGAAAATGCTTGAGCCTTTAGATTGCAGGTCTGTTTCAAGAGTTGAGAGTTTTTCCTTGTAAATTCCTTTCTGCGTTTCAAAGGCATTTATCGCTATCTCATATTCGGATTGAAAAGGGTCTGCGATGTCTTTTTTGATTGGAAACTTAACTTCAATTAATTTTCTCTCTGCTTCAATTCCTTTAATAACTTCTGCTATTGCATCTTGAATCTCTTTCAATTTTTTTGAGTAAAAAGAATTAAGGTCGGCAATACGGTTTTCAGGAAGTTGATTTGTGCAGAATTTGCATTCCGTTAAATCTTTGTGAAGCGGTATTCCTTTTTGAACCCAATCAAACAAGACAGGGTCTTCTTCAAGACTTGGAAATGAAATAGCTTTTGGGGCACTATCTTCTAAGATTGATTTTACAGATAACGAAAGCTTCACCAAGCTTTCTTCTATGCTGTATTTTTCGTTTTGTTGGTCAAATTTATTTTCCGTTTGTGCCTCTTTTTTTGTGGCGTCACGGTCAAGAGTATCTAAAATAAAGGAATCAATGTTGTTCTTGACTTCAATTACAATTTGCTCAAAGTGGCTTTTATTAAATTCTGTAGTGTCAAATAATCCGGGTAGATAATTGTCTCTTATATCTTTTGACTTTTCTGAAAATTTGCCGTTCTGCTTATCATAATTTTTAAACTTCTCAATAATTGGTTTATATTTGTTTTCACGTAATGAAGTCAACCGTTCATTGATTGTTTCTAGCTTTTTGATTTTCTCTTTTAAATCACCCGCTGTATCACCTAAGTAAAACGAAATCGGACTAAAACCTGACTTTGGTTCATCCCAAGTAAAAATTCGTTTGATGTATTCACTATTGAAAACCTTTACTGAAAAAGTGAAAGTATTTAGTGTATCCTGATTAAATGTTTTGGTCGTTCCGTCATCTACGGTTATTTCGATTTCAGCTCCACTAAAACATCTGTTTTTATCCTTGAATTCTAATACTTGAAAAAGTTTAGATAACGTTGTTTTGCCTGAATAATTCCAACCATAAAGCAAGTTTTTTTTCTTGAAGTCGTCTATTGCACCCCAAGAGTAATTTTGGTAAATACCAAACCGCTTTAGTTTATTGATTTGCGTAATCATACTGTTTCCATTTCTTTAACCTCAAACGCCTGATGCAGCAATGTTTTGAGCAGTTGCTCGGTGGCTTGTTGGTTGGCGATGATATGTTCTTTTAATTGTTTGGTTTTTCCAAATTATCTGCAATAATTGCATGAACTGCCAGACGTGCTTCATTTTCTTGTTGTTTATTAGGTTCATCGCCTAATGTTACCGAAGAATTTATGACCATAGTCACGGTTCCCCCATTGAAATATAATTTTTTCTTTGGTAAAATTGTTGATGTGCCAATTAATGTGACGGGTACAATTGCTTTACGCGAACGAGCAGCAACCATAAATGCGCCACGCTTAAATTCACCTAAACTTCCATCTTGGGAACGTGTACCCTCGGCAAAGACGATAACCGATTCACCGTGCTGCACAGCTTCTATGGATTCATTCACACTGCGCATGGCATCGCGACCGTCCGCACGTGTTATCGGAATAAATGGCGATACAGCTAATGTCCATCCCATAATCGGTATTTTTCGTAATTCCCTTTTATACATAATTCTCACATAATCGGGCAAATAAGCAATTAACACTGGTATATCAAATAAACTTGCATGATTACAAACATAGACACATGATGTTTTCGGCGGTAAATCAACATTACCTATTATATTGACCTTCACTCCTGAAATTGCCAATAATACTCGCGACCAAGAACGACACATCGGAAAAAAAATCGTCTTGCTTCGCATCAGTACCATCATGATAACAACACTCGAGCAATACAATGTTGTAGCTATAATTATGGCAATTGCTTGAAATATAAAAAGTATTGATTTTTTCATAGCACTGTAGTTATCGAGTTAATAAACCAAAAATCAACAATATTCCAAAGAGTAATAATCCATACTTTACAATACTATGAAATTGTCTATGAGTCATTGACTGTAATTGTTTCTTTCCAATCACTATTCCCAAAAAAGCTCCACATAATGCAACAATTATAGACAATAATGAATCTACTGTGTAGGTTTGTACAGAAATCGAACTGCCATAAAGAAAAAGCCGCACTATATCAACACAACAAGCTATAACTACACCCGTTGCAACAAATTGTTGTTTCGACAAAGAAGTTTTTGATAGCACTAAAGAACGTAATGCACCTTGATGACCCGAAATTCCGCCAAAAAACCCTGACAATACCCCACCAATAATAAGCCAATATGCCGAAAGTTTTTGCTGTGTAATTTTAATATCATCTAAAAAAGTAAAGATAATAATGATACTTCCAACAATGAGGTTGACAGGTAGTATTTTTAGCTCATATATATTGTTCAATGTGTATGTATAAAGTATCGGCATAGATGCTGCCATTTCAAAAAACAATGCTCCTATAGCGGCAGCAATAATTGCAGGAATACCAAAGCGAAATAGAACAGGAATATCAATATCACGATAGACAGCAAATAATTTTGCAATATTATTGCCAAAATGGACTATAGCCGTTGCTGCAATTGCTATCGGCAAAGGGAAAACAAACATAAACACAGGCAAGAGAATTGTTCCCAACCCAAAGCCGCTGATAAATGTCATAACAGATGCACCACATGCAATGACAGCAATAACAATAAGATAAAGATATTCCATTTTTTTATAGTATATATTTGCTTACATCTGTATTACCCGCAATCTGTGATAATTTATCCTTCACATAAGAATCATCAATAGTGATAGTTTGATGACTCATCGTTGCTGCTGTTGCATCAAACATTATTTCATCAAGTAGTGTCGTAAGGATAGTATGTAAGCGGCGAGCACCAATATTTGCCACATCATCATTTACTCTTGCTGCGGTAGCGGCAATTTCTTTAATTGCAGAAGGATCAAATTCCAAAACAATATTTTCTGTTTCCAATAATGCTTTATACTGTTTAATAAGTGCATTTTGCGGCACCGTAAGAATATTAATAAAATCCTCTTCGGTCAGACTTTGTAATTCTACTCTGATAGGAAAACGTCCTTGTAATTCGGGGATTAAATCGGAAGGTTTAGAAACATGAAATGCACCCGATGCAATAAAGAGAACATGGTCTGTCTTTACAACACCATGCTTAGTATTGACAGCACTACCTTCGACAATAGGTAATAAATCGCGCTGTACGCCTTCACGTGAAACCGATGGTCCATGACCATCTCCACTGCGTGATGCCACTTTATCTATCTCGTCAATAAAAACAATACCTGTATTTTCTGCACGACGAATAGCTTCACGTGTGACTTTATCCATATCAATTAACTTTTCGGATTCTTCTTTTTCACAAAGCACTAATGCTTCTGCGACAGTGACTTTACGTGTTTTCGATTTTTTCGGCATCATCGAACCAAGCATTTCTTGAATATTCGATGTCATTTCGTCCATACCCATAGGTCCCAATACATGTAAAGAACTGCTCGGATCCACTGTAATATCAATTTCTATTTGTCTTTCATTCAATGCACCGTCAAGAATCATTTCACGGAATTTATCACGTGTTTTACTATTCATTTCAATATCTTCATCAGAGGCAGTATCAAATGATGGTCCGCGTTTCAATGGCGGAATTAAAGCATCTAACACTCTATTAATTGCAGCATTTTTTGCTTGAATTTGTACCTCTGCACTTTTTTCAGCTCGTACCATATTGACCGCGGCTTCAGCCAGATCACGGACAATAGATTCTACGTCACGACCGACATAGCCCACTTCGGTAAATTTTGTTGCCTCCACTTTAACAAAAGGCGCACCGGCTAATTTTGCAAGTCGTCGCGCAATTTCTGTTTTTCCCACACCGGTAGGACCTATCATGATGATATTATTGGGCATTATTTCATCACGAATATCGGTTTTTACGCTTTGTCTTCTCCAACGATTACGAAGTGCTATGGCAACGGCACGTTTTGCCGCATTTTGACCAATAATATATTTATCTAATTCTTCTACTATTTCTTTTGGTGTTCGTGATTGTGAAATTTCTGTTTGTGTCATTTCTATAATTACAAGTATATGATGTAAAAAATTATAATTCTTCGATTGTGAGTTGATGGTTAGTATAAATACAAATATCAGCGGCAATATGGAGCGATTCTTGTACAATGGAACGAGCATCCAAATCTGAATGTTTCATCAAAGCACGTGCTGCTGAAAGTGCATACGATCCGCCGGAACCAATAGCAATGATATTATCATCGGGTTCAATAATATCGCCCGTTCCACTAACTAAAAGAATTTTTGAACTGTTCATTATTACCATCATTGCCTCAAGACGACGCAAATATCTGTCAGTGCGCCAATCTTTAGCCAAATCAATAACTGCACGGTCTAAATTCCCTCTTTGCGTTTCTAACTTCTCTTCAAAACGTTGCAACAATGTAAAGGCATCGGCTGTCGCACCGGCAAATCCGGTCAATACCGTATTATTGTAAAGACGGCGGACTTTCTTAGTCGTTTGTTTCATAACTGTATGACCTAATGACATTTGTCCATCCGCTCCAAGTACTGCTTTCCCGTCTTTAATGATACCGCATACTGTAGTAGAACGTATTTCAGGATAAAATGATGATCGTGACATTATAGTACTTCTCCTTTATAAAAAAACCGTGAAGACGCTTCGTTGAATAAAAAATTGATTGTTCATTCTTAAATATGTTGTCATCAATTATTCAGCAGTAGCTTGATCACGTTTTTTTCTTTTTTTCTTTTTCTTTTTTTCGTCTTTGGGTTCACTTTCCGCTGCAAGATGCAATTCCTCAAGTCTTTTATCAATAATTGAGTATAGATATTGTGGATTTTCTTCTGTTGCAGCAGCACCTGTAGGATAATCAAGCATTATTTCTGCTGCTTCATCAATAGTGGCAACGGGTGAAATAAAAAACAATCCTTGTTTTACGGCATCTATGACTTTTGTAGGTAACATCAAATCGTGTATATTTTGTATGGGAATCACCACTCCTTGTGTGCCGGTTAATCCACGTTCTTGACATATTTCAAAAAATCCTGTAATCTTTTCATTTACACCTCCGATTGGTTGAATATCTCCTTTTTGATTAACACTTCCGGTAATTGCAATATCTTGTCTGACAGCTATATTCGATAATGCAGAAAAAAGTGCTATAACTTCAGCAGCAGAAGCACTATCACCGTCAATACCACCATAGTTTTGTTCAAATGCTACGGATGCTGAAAGCGTAAGGGGTCTTTTTTGAGCAAATTTTTCTCGCATCAATCCCGTAATTGTCATGATTCCTTTATCATGAATGCTTCCACTCATTTCTACTTCACGTTCTATACTGATAATATCTGTGCTGCCGACACCAACGGTTACTGTTATTCGTGCGGGTTTTCCAAATGAAACAAGTCCTGTATCATAGACAGTTAAACCATTTATCTGCCCCACTCTAGTTCCGGTTGTTGCAATAAGCACACTACCGTCAATAATTTTTTCTTTTATTTTTGCATCATAAATATCATTTCTGAAACGACGAGCTTCGAGTGCAAAATCCACGTATTCACCTGTCACCACTTTTGCTTTATTTTTTTGTGCAAAAAATGATGCTTCGCGCATCACATCAGCGACATCCGAAAATTGTAGCGTAATTTTATTCTGCGACTCCGTATGCTCAACAGCCCATTCAATCACTCTTGCAACTCCACTGCGATTAAAATGGAGTAATTGTTCCTGCTCACAGAGTTTTTTCATAAACTTAGCATAATTCATAATCATTTCACGAGATTTCGTTGCCTCATAATCGAATTCTGCATTTATTTTGAATATTTTTTTAAAGTCTTCTTCAGAAAAATATAAAGCATGGTAAATTTCTGCATCTCCAATCATAATTACTTTTACATTTAAGTCCACAGGTTGTGGTTTCAACATCGTTTGGCTCATCTGAATATAAGAATCCACCGATTGAATTTCTAATTTGCCATAGAGCAAAAATCTTTTGAGGGCTGCCCACACACCTTGCTCGCGTAATAAATCAAGCGCATTTATCACCAAGAAACCTTGGTCCGCTCTGAACAATGAACCGGCTTTGATTTGAGTAAAATCAGTTTTCCAAAATCCGCTGACATCATATTTTTTTTCTATTGTACCGAATAAATTGGCAAAAGATGGTGTCGTTTCTACTATAATCGGTATTTGCTGCTGATGAGAATTATCAATAAGAAGGTTCACACTATAGCGCAAAAATTTCTCTTGAATTTCTTCAGGTGTCAATTCTGTACCTCTCTCTGTATCTAATTGTCCCGAGTGAGCAACAAATATCTGCAAATGTGATAAAATATCAGTCTTAATTTCCTCAAAATATTCTTTCACATCATTTTCAGGGAATTGTACTTTTAAGTCTTCAAAAAGAGTCGAAACAATAACACCAACGGATGTTTTATCAAATTCTAGCAATGTTTTCCGAAACTCATTGAGCTGTTTTACACCGGTTCTTGCCAGTTCAATAAGTTCTGCTTTAAATTGTAAATATTTCTTTTTATATGTCTCAACTTGCTTTTTGGTGAGTTTTTTTTCTACAACAAGTTCATCCAATTCGGTTATTTGAACTGCTTCACCATTTATGACCGGAAATATTTCGGAAGTAACGGTTCCATCTTCCAATTGCAATTGCCCAAGCACAAATCCACTTGGTTGAATTTTTGCATTAAACTCAGACAAAAGTTGTTGCTCGTTTTTTTGATATTCACTCACCATTTCGCGTCTTTTGCTTTGAAATGAGTCTTCATCAAATAACTGCGGAATACGTCTGCGTAAGAACAGCATCGCCTCTTCCATGGCTTTATGAAATTTCTTACCTCTTCCAGCTTTAAATCTCAGTAATCGCGGTGAATCGGGTGACTTAAAATTATGGACATAACAAAAATCAGACAGATTAGGTTTGTTTTTGGCTATTTTTCCTAATAATCTTTTTACTGTTGTTAATCTGCCAGTGCCGGATATGCCGGAAACAAACATATTATATCCATGAGATTGTATTTGTGCTCCCATTTCAATGGCATCAATAGCTTTTTCTTGCCCCACAATACCTTCTAATGGCTCTACATCTTTTGTACTTTCAAATTCTAAGTATTCAAGTGGACAATGCCATCGTAATTGCTCAGGCAATAATGTACTTTTTGGTAATAATTTTAATGATGATGTTTCTGCTGTCATATTTTTACTCCTTGTGATTGTTTTTTGGGAAATATAAAGGTAATGGTTGTACCTTCACCAATTTGTGATTCTATTGTGATTTTTCCTTTATGATCATTGATTGTTTTCTGAATAACCATTGATCCTATACCGCTTCCACCACCTCTTCTAGACGTAGTAAAAAAAGGCACAAACATATTTTTCTTCGTTTCTTCATCCATTCCCACACCGGTATCACTGATTGTAAAGCATACAGATTCTTGATCGGCAAATGTAGCAATGGTCAAAATCCCCTCTGTGCCTGCCATTGCTTTAATTGCATTTTGTGCGGCATTCATAAGAGCACGAATAATTCTTTCCGGATCTGCATCAAATATAGCTGATTGAATATCAGTTTTTACTGTTATGGAATACAATGATGATGTATCGAGTTCATCAAGTACTCTACGACAAATTTCTTCAGAACTTATTTTTTGGAACTCTGTAGTTTTATTGCGTGCTATCGTCATAATATCGCGCACACGTCGCAAGAGAATGGTTGCTTGATTAAGAATTTTCACTTTGGGGCGATTATATTCTTCAATATCATCCGGAAGCGATTCCGCACTTAATCGTATAACAGAAAGATTCGTTTGCATATCATGAGCCAAATGTGCCCAATCCATTAGTCGTCTTCGTTCTAATGCATCGGTGAGATCATTGATGCGAAGTACTATAAGTTGCATATTGCCTATCCATGACATAACAGGAATCCATTCAATAGAATATTCACGTATATCTGCACCAAAGTGCATCGGATACACACCGCTCCCCCCCCTGCGTTCTCGCAATATTCTTTCTGCTGTTCCAATAAACTCCTTAGATATATTTTTCATTATTTTGACAAACTGTTTCCCTTTTACATTCTGACCGAGTAATTCTTCCGCTTTGGCATTTACTTCTTGAATACGACCATTTTTACCGATAACAATTATTCCGATAGCACTATTTTTATCTAAGAGAATATTCATTATTTTTTTATTTTTTGTCGCTGTTATCAACACAGAAATCATGATGATAGCGGCAAAGAAAACCATTACTTTTTCACTATGATTATTGACTATTTCATAATACAACCAATATGGATTATAGACAACTTCCAATACCCACATATCATTGTTATCAGCAATAACAACTGTTTTATCTATCCATGATATATTCGGCGTACCATTGATTGGTAAAGTATGCACACCAAATTTATCATTATCAATTATTGTCAATACATTATCGAATATAAATATTTTTTTCTTATGACCAAAACTGAATAGTCCCGCTTCATCCCATTGTTCAAAGTTTGCTTGATATTCCTCTGTTGAAATTTGTTGATTATCCGATTTGAATGTTGAAACAAAGAGAGAGTTTTTATATTTTGTCATCCAAATCGGTGTACCGTCCGACTGTTGAATTATTGGGGAAACCACAGTTTTACATTCAATTTGTCGCATGGATTTCATGCTGCCCAAGTCGGTAAATATAACAGAATGTATATAGGTTGAACCAAAATTTGTCATGAGAAACTGTCTGCCTCCATTGAGTGATTCATGGACACAATAATATTGAAAATTGGGTAATCTCCACCGAATATTGTCAGAAACGACCACATATTCGGTACGATTCCCTTCACGGTGTATAAACGCACTTTTGTTTCCCAAAGTACCAAACCATAATAGCTCTGCACATTGAGCAATAATGTTGCCGTTACGATTAAGCAATAGTGCCTGTTTCCTTTGTTGCACAGCGAGAATATTACCATTGATAACTGTCTGTGTGGGTTCAGAACTAAATCCCATTGCTGTCAGATTGATTGCCACATCAAGAGTATTATCAGGTGAAAGTCTCATCATCAACAAAGAATCTCTTCTGCCAATGACAAATGCTTGCGTACCTAAAGGTATGATATGATCTATTGAGGTGAATGTTGTGGGTATAGATTTGACCACTTTTTTATCGTAGAGATTCCGGATATAGACAGCTGAGGGCTGATTACTCCAAAGAGGAGTAGATTTTGCATAGATAAGTTTTTTTTCACCTCTTTGTTCGATAATACATCCCTTTGCAGCACTTTTTTCGATCAAAGACAATTGGAGGGGGAAACTGTTGTCAGCCTTCAACTCCACAGAGGACACTAATCCGATAAGTACAGGAAAACACATGAGTACGGCATATAGATTCCATCCACTGACTTCCCATTTTTTTTTAGATAAACTCATGTATTTCTTATTCATTACGTTGTTACACAATATATATTCCGTATTTTTGCTGTTCTTTATTGTTACATTTATTAGAGACGAGTACAGCAGATGTCATCATCACGGAACGAAAAATTACGGAATATAGCGATTATCGCCCATGTTGACCATGGAAAAACTACTCTTGTTGACCATTTATTGCGTCAATCGGGTGTTTTCCGCGAGAACCAGCAGATTGCAGAGCGCGTTATGGACTCCAATGATTTGGAACGCGAAAAGGGTATTACTATCATGGCGAAGAACGCAGCCGTGAAATGGGGCGATGTCAAAATCAATATCGTTGATACGCCGGGTCACTCCGATTTCGGTGGCGAAGTTGAGCGTATTTTGAGTATGGTGGACGGTGTGCTTCTATTGGTTGATGCTGCTGAAGGACCTTTACCTCAAACTCGTTTCGTTTTGAAGAAAGCTTTGGAGATGCATCTTATTCCGATTGTTGTCATCAATAAGATTGACCGCTCGGATGCACGTCCTCAAGAAGTTCTTGATGAGATTCTTGAATTGTTCATTGCTCTTGGTGCAGATTATGATCAATTGAATTTTCCTGTTATTTATGCCATAGCAAAACGCGGTATAGCCAAAAAATCGCTTGAAGAAGAGTCAGAAACATTGGCTCCGCTCTTAGAAACAATCATCCAAACTATTCCACCACCGCAAGCCGATATTGATGCACAGTTCCGCATGATTATCGCTGCTCTTGATTGGTCAGATTATATAGGACGCATCGCTGTGGGACGCTTACATTCGGGCACAGCTAAAGTGGGCGACTCCATGATTCTCATTCGTCCCAATGGCACGATAGAACAACAACGCATCACCAAAATGTATGAATATGCGGGCAATAATCGTGTGGAAACCCAAGCAGCGTATGCAGGTGATATAATTGCAATGTCCGGCTTTGAAAATGTCCATATCGGTGACACTTTTTCCGACCCGGCAAATACCGAACCCTTACCCTATGTCAATATCGAAGAACCGACTATTGCTATGGAATTTTCGGTGAATAATAGTCCTTTTGCCGGAAAAGAAGGAAAACACGTGACTACACCCAAATTACGTGAACGATTGTATCGCGAATTACGCACCAATGTTGCACTTCGGGTGGAAGATACCGATAGCGCAGACACATTCAAAGTGAGCGGCAGAGGCGAATTGCAACTTGCAATTCTTATTGAAACTATGCGACGCGAAGGATATGAATTTGCTGTTTCTAAACCCGAAGTATTGTTCCGTGAAGAAAATGGTGAACGCCTTGAACCGATTGAACATGTGATTGTTGATGTTCCCGATGCGCATGTTGGTGCTGTCATTGAAAATCTTGGTCGTCGTAAAGGTGAAATGATTAATATGTCAACAGTTGGCGATATTGTAAGAGCAGAATTTTATGTTCCCGCTCGAGGACTTATTGGCTTCCGCACGGAATTTCTCACTTCGACACGCGGTGCCGGCATAATCCACCATACATTCCACGATTATATGCCTTATAAAGGTGCTATCAGTGGCAGAATAAAAGGTGCATTGGTTGCCATGGAGCCGGGAACAACAACAGCGTATGCTTTGGAAACTGTGCAAGAACGTGGGGTTTTATTCCTTTCACCGGGTGTTGATGTCTATGAAGGTATGGTTGTCGGCGAAAATGCACGTGATGAGGATTTACAGGTGAATCCTTGTAAAGCTAAACACTTAACTAATATGCGCGCTTCAGGTTCGGAAGGTATTATTCGTCTTGACACTCCTCGACAAATGAGTTTAGAACAATTTATTGAATTTATCGAAGATGATGAATTATTGGAAGTCACACCAATTAATTTACGTATAAGAAAGAAAATTCTTGACACCAATATGCGTTTACGTGCAAGAAAAAGAGAAAAACAAATGGAAACAGCATAATTAATTGCAGTTCTTAGAAAAAAGTTCTCCATCAATATTTTTGGTGGGGATTTTTTTTTTGATGGGACTCTGGAGATTACTACAATGTAGAAATAAAATACAGTGCAAAAATTATCATTGCCGTTCCATAAATTCGCTCAATAGTTCTACTTTTTACTTTAACTGTAATTTTACTGCCAATATAGGAAAAAGGTACGACAGTCATTGATAAAACAAGTGCAATCATCGGGTCTATATGTCCAAGTATATAGTGAGTTATTGTTCCCGGCACAGTAAGTACACACACGCAGACCAAAGAAGTCGCCAATGCTTTTTTTAGTGGTAACTTATGAATTTTCACAAAGGCAGGAACTAAAACAATGCCACCGCCTATTGCCAGAAAACCGGATAATAAACCGGCTCCTATTCCGGTAATAATACCGAATAAAAAATTCGGTTGCGGATTATACTCTTTTTGTTCGCTTAATAACCACCCTCGAATAAAAAATGTTGTACCGACTAATAATAAAAAACTTCCAGTCAGTATCATGATCGTAAATTCTGTCACATATTGTGTTAATAATGTGCCGCATATATTCGCCGGTACAGCTCCAAGCAATACAGGAAGTATAACAGGATAATACAATAAATTATGGCGTTGATAGACAAAACTGCCTGTTAAAGCTGAAGGGAAAGCAGCAGGTAAAGGAGTGCCAAGTGCGAGAAATTCCGGCAGCCCCGCATATAAATGAAGCAAAGGAGTAGCAATAAGTGCTCCACCAATACCAAACATACCCGAACTTAGACCTATAAGACAACCGATGCAGGCAATAATTCCATAGAACATAAAAATACATACTAAAAACTGAGAAATAAAAATATGCTCTGCTCTGATATTCTACAGTAAAGACACTGTAAAATTTTTATCGGAGGATTTTGTGTTACTGTTTATGTTGTCTTTTTTCGATTAATTCATAACATATTTCACGGTCTTCAACAATTTGAGATAAGAATAGATCTACACTATCGAATTTTTGTTCATTGCGAATACGGTGTAAAAAAGAAACCTGTAAGACACAATCGTACAAATCATTATGAATACCAAAAAAGTGAACTTCAAGAGAAGGGAATTCATCATGCGTAAATGTTGGTCTGATTCCTACATTTGCCATACCGTAGCGAACAACATTATCAATGACCGCCGATACTAAATACACCCCATTTTTGGGCAATAATTTATTATCATCAACGGAACGTACATTTGCTGTCGGCAATCCCAACTGTGCACCTCTTCCATCACCAATAATCACTTTACCTTCAATAAAATACTCATAGCCAAGCATGGCATTGGCTAATTCTAAATCGCCGTCTTTAAGGGCATTACGAATTTTTGTACTGCTGATGGTTACATTATTATGATCTAATGGCGGCATTTCATGAACTGAAAAATGTAATTCTTCAGACAATGTTTCCAAAAGTCCCAGATTTCCTTCTCTGTTACGCCCAAATCCGTGGTCATACCCTACTAATATCATCGAACACCCTATTTTTTCAACAATATATTTTCTGATAAATTCCTCAGAATCCATTGCAGCGAACTCTGTAGAAAAAGGGATAATAACAACCGTATCTATGCCATACTTTTCTAATAATTGCAAGCGTTCATCAATGGTAGAAAGTAGAGTAATGGGTGGTTTATCCTGCTTACGCAAAACAATTTGTGGATGTGGATCGAATGTAACAACAAGAGCACGATAGTTGTGCATTTGTTTTTTTTCTAATAATTGTTGAATAATTTCACGGTGGCCTCGATGAACACCATCGAAAGTTCCGACAGTTAATACCGTATTTTTATCAAAGGGAATCTCGTCGAATAAATTAAATGTTTTCATGTTGTTTGTTATTTTTTAGATAAGAGAACAAATCCGCTAATTGTTGAATAGTCCATGCTTGGTTTTCAGTAAATTGCCCGACAGCATTACGTCGCAAAGTTTGCACATAACCGCCAACACCAAGATCAGCACCTATATCTCTTGCCAAAGAACGAATATATGTGCCTTTACCGCATTGTACACGCAGCGTTAAAAAAGGATTATCCCATGCAAGAATTTCAATAGAGTCTATACGTACAGGTCTCGGTTCTATTTCCACATCTTTGCCTTTACGAGCTTGTTGATATGCTCTTTGTCCATTAATCCATACGGCACTATACATAGGCGGTATTTGATGAATGGTACCAAGATACGGAGAGAGTTTTTCATGTATATCATTGAAGGAAATGTGCTCTGTAGATGTATGGTTTTCTTCGGTGGTTTCCCCATCATCGGAACGCGTAGTCGCCCCAAGTTTTATTGTCACATCATAGATTTTGTAAAATTGCTGAATCGCTTCAACATGTTTGGTAGCTCGTCCCACACACAGAACCAAAACACCTGTTGCTAAAGGATCTAATGTACCTGCATGACCTATTTTTTTCATTTTGACGATTCCGCGCATTTTTGCGACAATATCGAAAGAAGTCCATGTCAATGGCTTGTCTATAACAAGTATAGCCCCCCGTTCATGGGCATAGTCTCTCCAAAGTTCTGCGTGTTTCTGTTCTATAGTATGCGGTAAAACAGGAATTTCTTTTTCGCTAAAAATCGGAAAATGCCATGTGCTTTCTGCTGTAGCCGGTATATCGTCAGTGTTCATCCTTTTTTACCGAATCGAGAAGAGAATGAATGGCATCCATTTCATCAAGTGTATCATCACGGAAGAACTGTAAATCAGGTACGGCACGAATAGTCATTTTATGAGCTAACTCTGATCTGATTTTTCGTTTATTATTGTCAAGATATTCGATAACATCGGTTGTTGTGGCTTTACCGCCATACGCGCTCACATACACTCGTGCATGTTTCAAATCAGGCGATACACGCACAGAAGTGACAGTCAGCAATCCAGCGCGCAATTCACTTGCAATGGGTCGCATAATTTCTGCAAGTAATTCACGAATAACTCCGCCGACTTTTTCTGATCGTATTGACATAATGCTGATGAAATAGTATGAAAATTATGTGAGTTTGCGTTTTACTTCAGTTATTTTATAGCCCTCAATAATATCACCGATTTCGAAATCATTGAATCCTTGCATTGCAATACCGCATTCGAATCCGGTTTCTACTTCGCGAACATCATCTTTGATACGCTTGAGCGATTGTAAGCCGCCTTTGAAGATAGCAAATCCATCACGTAAAACACGAACTTTGTCATTTCTGGTTATTTTACCTGATTGCACATAGCATCCTGCAATAACCCCTAACTTACTAATTTTAAAGATTTGACGCACTTCAACTGTTGATGTTATTTCTTCTTTTATTTCCGGCGATAATAACCCTTCAAGTGCAAGTTGTACTTCATTGATACAGTCATAAATAATGCTGTAAAGTCGTACATCCACGCCTTCTGTTTCTGCCGAACGGCGTGCCCCTGATGAAACAGCTGTATTAAATCCGATGACAACAGCGTCGGATGCGGCAGCCAACATTATATCGCCTTCGCTAATCGAACCAACACCTTTAAGGATAATATTTACCTTTACTTCATCGCGTGAAAGTTTATACAATGAATCAGACAATGCTTCAACGGAGCCACCCACATCACCTTTGATGATAAGTTTAAGTTCCTTGGTTCCACCTTGTTTAATTTGGGCAGAAATATCATCTAATGTCGTGTGACGTACTTGTTTGAATTGCTGTTCACGTGCTTGAAGTTGACGACGTGCTGATATAGCTTTTGCCTCGGATTCATCTTCCATGGCAACAAAAATATCGCCCGCTGCCGGCAAGCCATCAAAACCGGAAAGTTGCACAGGAATAGATGGACCGGCGGATTGTACACGATTACCGCGCTCATCAAACATAGCACGTACTCGCCCGGAATGAATTCCCACCACAAAAGGATCACCTACGCGGAGAGTTCCTTTTTGTACGAGAACAGTGGCGAGAATACCTTTACCTTTATCAAGATGTGCCTCAATGACAGTACCACGTGCTTGGCGATCTGGATTCGCTTTCAACTCGAGAATTTCTGCTTCAAGAAGGATTTTTTCCAAAAGAATATCAACATTTAGTCCTTGTTTTGCAGAGACATGAACACATTGGAATTTTCCGCCCCAATCTTCGACCAAAACACCATGATCGGCAAGTTGTTGTTTAATCTTATCAGGATTGGCTTCAGCACGATCTATCTTATTAATTGCTACCACAATAGGCACATTCGCAGCATTGGCATGACTGATTGCCTCAATAGTTTGTGGCATCACTTGGTCATCAGCAGCAACGACAAGTACTACAATATCAGTCACTTGGGCACCACGAGCACGCATAGCCGTAAACGCTTCGTGACCGGGAGTATCAAGAAAACCGATTTCTTTACCATTTTGCAAAGTCACATGATAGGCACCTATATGTTGTGTAATACCACCGGCTTCACCCGCAACTACATTTGCTTTTCTGATATAATCGAGTAATGATGTTTTACCATGGTCAACATGTCCCATGATAGTTACAATCGGTGGTCGCGGCACAAGACTCTCTTCACTGTCTTCATCGTCTTCGATATTGGAAACATGTTGCTCATCAATAAACTCGACGGTAAACCCATAATCATCGGCAATGAGTGTGATGGTGTCTTTATCTAAGCGTTGATTTATTGTCACCATAAGTCCGAGTTTCATACATTTCATGATTACTTCGGAGGTGGTTACCCTCATTAAATTCGCTAAATCACTTGTAGATACGAATTCCGTTAAGCGTAATATGGTATCTTCCATATCAAGCTCTTCCTGACGGCGTTGTTCTTTTTCTTCACGCTCTAACTTACGTTTTTGACGCAATTTGCTACGTTGCGATATCGTAGATGACTCATCCATACCTTGACGTGTTTCGCGTATTGCGCGTTCCACCTCTTCTTCCGTGATTACCTCACGCATGGATTTCTTACCTTTAACTTTCTTTTTCTTATCATCCTGCTTCGAAGCAACACCTATTTTGGATGCAATTGTTTCAACTCCTACACCACGTTTGCCAAACTTATGCTTTGATTTTGCCAATTCAAGCTCAGCACCACTTAATTGTGGAATATTAGTTGGTTTTTCATCTGATTGCGTTCGAATCGCTGAGTTTTCCCGTGTTTTTGGAGCAACTGAATTTGCAGCATCGGTACTACGTCCTGTTTTATTTCTGTCTCCCGGACGTGCATCCCGCTGGTCAGGACGACGATCTCCCGGACGTGCATCACGTTGGTCGGGACGACGATCTCCGGGACGTGCATCACGTTGGTCGGGACGACGATCTCCGGGACGTGCATCACGTTGGTCGGGACGACGATCTCCGGGACGTGCATCACGTTGGTCGGGACGACGATCTCCGGGACGTGCATCACGTTGGTCAGGACGACGATCAGATTTTTTATCACGATCTCGGCGATCATCCTTGCGATCTCCTATTTTTCCGCCATCTTTACGTGTTTTTCTTCCATCATTTTGTTGTGAGTTACTTCCGCCCTTGCTAAGATCTATTTTTCCAAGTACTGTAAGACCACGTAATTGATTAGAATTACCGGCTTCATATTCCACGGGTGTAAAACGTTTTTTCTTGCGTTTTCCACCGGAATCATCTGTCTCTTGCTGTTCTTCCGCTGGTGCTTCTGAGGGAACAGAGGTTACAGGTTGCGATGAATCTTTAGAAACCGCTTCTGCTTGAATTTCCGCTTCAATGTGTGAAGGGGCTTCCAAAGGTATCGTTCTGTTTTCATCCTTAATTGAAATATTGTCGGACAATTCATTATTTACGACATCTATCATTTCAGATTTTGCAATCACATGAGGCAATTCCTGCTGAACCGATTCTGATTGTATATATTGTTCCTTTATCGTTTCATCTTTGTGTGTAAGCTCTTGTTTTTGAATTACATCCGACGCTATAGTGTTTTTTTCTGCTTGATGTAAAGCTTCGCTATTGGGAGTAATTTTTTCTGTAGTAGCTATGGGAGGAATCGTATGTGCAATCTTTTCAACAATTATTTCTTCAATGTGCTGCGTATCTTCAATTTTTTCCTTGAGTTCTCTCCTCTCCAAAGCGGATGGGATATGTACTTCAGGAGCAATCGGTTTAATTTCCTCAGCCGGTACAATCGGTGTTGATTGAACTTCGGCAGAAGTAACGGATTCACTTACCGAACTCTGAATACCATTGAATTTATCAACATTGTCACCTTCGTGATGAGTCGTTTTTTTTGCATTACCGGCTGATTGTTCTGTAGATTCGGCATGAGCCGGAGCCGTCTCTGAAACAGCATCAACGCTCACAATATCGGAGTGCTTGTGATTATCAATTTTGTGACGTTCTATTTTTTCTCTTTGCTTTTCGACGGCGCGTAATTCCTTCGCAAATTTTTCCATTACAATATCAACCATCTCATCAGATAGAGCTGTCGTGGGCTTATTTTCTATTTTAAAGCCCTTCGACTGTAAAAAGTCCACGATGGTATCTTTACCGATATTGATTTGAGAAGCGAGTTTAAATAGTTTCGTACTTTGCATTGCAGCCATAGTGCTACCGATAATTAAATAAGTGTTGATGAGCTTTGTATCTTTCTTCACAGCACATCGAAAAAAAATCACTGCTATAAAAAGTAAAGGCGTGATTATCTCTTTACCATAGTAACCGAGAATATGAGTATTTCAGAATTATTCTGAAATGGCTTCATCTTCTCCTTCATTATTGAATTCCTCATCACCGCCTTCAAGTCCCCAACGCATAATATCCTCGCGGATTGCCGGATCTTCTTTTTCTTCAAATTCCAACAGAATAATTGATCGGATTTCGAGCAATAATTCTTTTGTCATTCCCTCAAGTGATAATAAATCATCAATATCAGCCATGAGGAACTCGCGTGCAGTATCAATTTCCAATTCAATAATCCGCATATACATATCATGGCCAATTTCGTCCTTGAACTCAATAAGCTCAATATCCTCACTACCTTCTTTTATTAAGGTAAGAGAATATCCGGTAAGTTTAGATGCAAGACGTACATTTTGTCCGTTTTTTCCGATAGCCAAGGATACTTGATCATCAGGCACCACAACTGTTGCACTCCGTGTTTCGGGATTGATAATAATTTCGCGTACTCTTGCAGGCGATAAAGCACGTGCAATAAATATTCGTGGATCTGAGTGATGTTCAATAATATCAATACTTTCATTATTAAGTTCACGGACGATGGAGTGAATACGAATACCTTTCATACCAACACATGCTCCCACAGGATCCACACGATCGTCATAAGAGATAACAGCAACTTTTGCCCTTTCACCGGGTTCACGTGCAATGGCTTTCAATTCGATAATACCATCATATACTTCCGGAATTTCCACCTCAAAAAGGCGAGCCATAAATTCATCTGCTGAACGTGATAAAATAATATCCGGTATGCCGCTGCCTGTAAGACGACGTACCTCTTTTACAATACAACGGATAGTCGTATTTTTTTTGTAGCGTTCATTATGAATTTGTTCTTCACGCGGCAAACGCATCTCCGTTTTATTGTGCATAATCAGCAAGCCGCTTGATCGCACTTGATATACTTCACCGACGATGATTTCTCCTACTTTTGAAGCATATTCATTGAATATATTATCCTTTTCAATATCACGTGCCCTTTGACCGAGATTTTGTGCAGCCAAGGCAACTAAACGCCTGCCAAAACTATCTGCAATATTATCCAAGGTAATTTCTTCGATAAATTCATCGCCTACTTCATAGGTGTCACCTGTTGTTTCATATAACTCTTTTGTCGAAATTTCCAGAGCAGGATTTTCTACTTCGTCAACTATTGTACGTGTTAAGTATATCTCAATATCGCCCTTATCCATATTGACAATAATATCGGCTTCGGCATCCTGACCATACTTTTTCTTCACCATAAGTGATAAGGTTTCTTCAAGAATACCTTGCAATAAATCTCGGTCAATATTGCGCTCTCGCGCCATTTCAGCGAATGCTTCGATAATAAGTTTTTTGTCAAATTTCGGCTTCTGTTTACGACGTGCCATGATGCATCGAGTTATTTAGTAATGAGAAAATTATTTCCAACGTAATTGAACAATACTGTGGTTAATATCGGCAAATTGAATTACTGATTCTTGTTCTTCTTGGACTTTCTTTTTTGATTGCTTGTTTTGTTTTTTATGCAACACCAACGATTCCGGTTGTAACGATATCAATGTTCCGTCCACATGCCCGCCTGCCTTTAAGGCAATGCGCAAATCACGCCCGATATGCTTGGTATATTGCCATTGAAATTCTAAAGGACGATCAATTCCGGGCGACGAAACCTCTATACCGTTTAATCCCGATAAGAAATCATCTTTTTCGATAAATTCATCAAGTTTTTTGCTTATGTCGCGACACAATTCGTGCATTACTCCATGTTCAGTATCTATGATAATCTCAAGAACTGGGCGGGTTTTGCTCCCTTTAGCAGAAAGTTCAAGTAAGTATGCACCATACTGAGTACATATATCTTGAATCATAGTATGAACCGATTCCGGTATGAGTATCTTCATTGAAATGAATAGTAATAAAAAATGGGCTTTGCCAGCCCATTCCTTTTATGCAGTATTAAACCACTTCAACAAAAATACGAAAAATATCCCAATAATGCGATATAAAATAATGATAACAGCTTTACGAGTGTACTATGACCATTAACACTCCAATCACATACAATGATGCATTGCTTAGACATTGACCTTCGGTTTTTCACCAAACTCCGGCATCAGAAATGGTTGTGATTCATTTAACGACATAATCTCTGCTATGGCTCTTCGTAATTGAGTGTCAGTACCATTATGATAATCCTGTGGTGCAATCTCAATCAGTATATCGGGATCTGTACCATAGTTTTCTACTTTATACCCTACATCTGTAAACCAAAATGAAAATTCCGGTTGAGTTGTCATACTGCCATCAGCGAGAATATACCGCGGTGATATTCCGATCACCCCACCCCATGTACGTTTTCCGATGAGCAATCCAAGTCCCATATTTTTAAAGGTATGACTAAATATATCACCATCTGAACCTGCATACTCATTAGTTAAAGCCACCAAATGTCCTGCCACAGAATCACGTGGATATGGATCGGGACTCCCCCATCGCTTTACTGTGTAAGCAGAACGTTTTCTTGCTAATTTTTCCAATAACAATTGAGAAACATGGCCGCCGCCGTTAAAACGCACATCAACGATAAGTGAGTTTTTCTCAATCTCGGTAAGATAATAACGGTGAAATTCAGCATAACCGACAGGTCCCATATTCGGCACATGTACATACCCAACAGTATTGTTGGACAAACGATGAACAGTTTCGCGATTATTTTCTACCCAATCCCGATAACGTGCTTGAGTTTCATTAGATAGAGCTCTCACACTCACCGTTCTATGCTCTGTTGCAGCTGAGCTTTTCACTGTAATATTGACATCGCTGTTCGCTTGATTTAGCAATAATTCCATTGGAGAACAATGAACACTGACTTTTTTACCATTTACTGCAATAACGATATCATTTTCTGTAATATTGATGCCAAGTCGGCGGAAAGGTGATGTTAAACGTTCATTCCAAGGATCCCCTTTCATTATTTCGGTAATACGATAGCCTTGTTCATGATCGTCATAGGTAAAGGATGCACCTAATAAACCTTGCCTGTATGTGGGAGGCATTCTATAATCTCCACCACGTTCATAAGCATGGGAAGTACCGAGTTCACCCAGTAATTCCCAAATGATATCAGCATATTCGGAACGTGACGCTATACGTTCAAGCAATGGCTCATAGCGTTGTTTCATTGCATACCAATCCACGCCTGACATATCGGGTGTCCAGAAATGTTCACGTTGTAATCGCCATACTTCACCAAACATTTGTCTCCATTCAGCAAGCGGTTCAACAGAAAGTTTGATGCGTGACAAATCTATCCATCCTGTCTTTCTGCCGGGTGAAAAATCACCGGTATCTTTTTCTTTACCAAGTGTTTTGATATTCTGTACTCTAAGACGATTACCACTTTGATATACCAATACATCATAATTGGCAGACAACAAATAATTACCCACACCGGCGGCTATTTGTTCACGTTTTTGTGTTTCAAAATCATATAATTCCAACACACCCGATTCCTGTGGAGCAATATCTCCCGGAGCAGGCGCATCTAATGATCCCCTCACAGGCATTGAACCGAAAATCACTTTACCTTTAAGCCCATACACTCCCGTATAACGTCCTTCCGGCACAGGAAAAGCGACTATTCTATTTTCTATACCATCTAAGTCAATGAGAAGTGATTGTTCTGAGTTTTTAGTATCTATGTCAACCATTTCACTTTTTTTCTTCCCATTATCGGGCGGTGTTGGCTGTTGAATAAACGGTGATGATATATCTTTAGTAAGAGCAATGGCATAAGGTCGCATTCCACGCGGAAAATTTAAATCGAAGTGCATTGAATCATACACAGGATTGAATTCACGATAGGAAATGAAGTATATGAATTTTCCGTCGGGATCGAAACTTGGCATATAGTCACGAAAACGCGGAGGCGTAAGGCGATGAATACGTTTGGTTTCAAGTGTACATAATGATATTGATGAAGTCTGATTGGTCGTGGAACAATGGTATGCAAGATATTTACCGTCAGGTGACCATTGTAAACCCCCTATTATACTGTATGGACTTTTATCAATTTCTACCATCGAACCATCCACAAGGTTGATGAGCAATAATTCAAAACGATGATTGGTAATAGCTACATAATCATGATGTGGGCTCACACATAATTCGCTTGCCAAACCAATATCCAGATTCTCAAAACGATGTACTTGACTATCGAACTCTGTACCATGAATTTCTAAACGTTCTTCACCGCCTTTGTCCGAAATCGTAAGAAAATCTTTCGTATTCCCACGCCATGTCGTTAAACGATAACGCACCCCATCAAGCTCTCCGATTTGTTGCACAGGACCATCCCAATTACCAAAAGCAAAAGGTTTACCACGAGTCGTTGCAATGAGGTAATGACCATCGGGATGTACTGAAAATTCATGTAAATATTGTGCAGCAGGAACAAATTTGCGTTGACTTTGTGTCTGAGGGCTATAAAATTCTATTTCTACTTTGGTCGAGACATTGTCTTGCGGTGTAAATACATATATATCACCGCCCATTTGATACACGATATTTTTTCCATCTGTTTGAGCATGACGAACATAATACTCACGCGAGAATGTATGTTGTCGCAATCCATTACCATATAAATCGCAACTGTAAATATTACCTATACCTTCATGGTCGGAAATAAAATAAAAGGTGTCACCAACCAACATAGGCGAAGTAAAATTACCATTGATACTATCGCAAAGTTTTTCAAATGTACCATTACCTTCTCTGTCCACCCAAAAAAACCCTGCAGTACCACCACGATAGCGCTTCCATGTAGCAGGGTCTTGAGTATTGCGCCCTAATACCACTGCCCCATTATTACCATACGCTATTGAATGAGCAATCCCAAAGCACAAGGGTTTTGTTGCCCCTCCATCGGGATTAATACTATGTAAATTCATTGATGCAGCAAATGGCTGTTGTGCATTGGATGCAAACACAATATCCCCATCAGGTGACCATCCCACCGTACGAGTATTAGCTCCGAGAAATGTCAAACGCTTTTCCAAGCCACCCGAACTATTCATGCAATACACTTCAACATTACCATCCTCACGACCGGTAAAGGCAACACGCTTACCATCGGGCGATAATATAGGGCGCGTAATCTCAGCAAGGTTAGACGTAAGACGACGAGCTAAGCCACCATCAGATGGTACAATCCATAAATCATCTTCACACACAAAAAGTATAGTTTCATTGTGAAGGGTCGGGAATCTGTAATAACCGTGTTGTTTCATAACTATAAAAGTAAATTTGGCTTTATGCCGTTTGAAATAGAACTTTAGCAATAATGGCGAGACATATCATACACCCATGTCTTGGCTATATTATTCACCATCAAAAACAATTAATGAATGCACATCATAAGAAGATAACTTAGCTCTACCGTCCAAAGAAGGTAATTCAACAATGAAAGAAATTTGCACAACCTCACCTCCACATTTTTCTATCAGACGTGCTGCTGCTACTGCTGTACCGCCCGTAGCAAGAAGATCATCATGCAATAATACTTTTTCACCCTTCTCAATGGCATCTTGATGGATTTCGATACTGTCCGTACCGTATTCCAAAGCATATTCTTCGCGATAGACATGATAGGGTAATTTACCTTTTTTTCGGATTGGTACAAAACCCACTCCCAGAGCTTGTGCCAATATCCCCCCCATGATGAACCCGCGAGCATCAATACCCGCAACTTTTGTTATCCCTTTATTGAGTGAAAGGTTAATTAACTCATTGGCTGCGGACTGTAAGCCAAGTGGATTGCCAAAAAGTGTCGTTACATCACGAAATTGAATACCCGGTTTAGGGAAATCGGGGATTGTACGTATATAGTCTGCGACATTCATATTTCGTAAATTAATGTGATATAATAAACAAAAGTACGAAGCAGCGGACAAATAGACAACATTTGAATATCATACTCTTAGCTCCAGACTGAACTGATTGATAACGGATCGGGTATCTTCCCCTTTCTGTCACTCATGCTCATAGTCTCATGCACTTTTGGTGTTGATCCTACGGTGAAAAGACCACCCGATTCTCTCTTTTGATATAAGAAAACACACTGCATCCTTTCACCACGTAGAAGCGAAAACCGTATTTTTGCTCGTTAATTTGTTCACATAAAAACCAATACTATGAAAAACTTTGTTTTTACAGTTATTATCGTACTGATGATGCCTTTGTGGGTATATGCACAAATTCCTGTGCAAACGGCTGATATTGACGGCTTACGTGCAAAGGAGAACTCATATTATGCTCTTACGGATATTACAATTGTTCCTTCACCGGGAGTAAAGATTACAAATGGGACAATTATTATTAAGAATGGCATCATTGAAAATGTCGGTACAAATCTAAGTATTCCTAAAGCTGCAACTGTTCGTTCCGCAAAGGGTATGTGGGTTTATGCCTCATTTATTGAACCATATATGGATATGAACCGCAAAGGAGCAAAAATCGGGTCTGAAGATGAAGACAATCCGGGCAAAGCTCAACCTCTGGATAGAGGAGCCAAATATTGGAATGAAGCCATACGACCCGAAAAGAATGTTGCTGACTATGCAAATGTGGATGTAAAAACCGCCGAAGAATGGATGTCCTTAGGATTTGGTGCAGCTCATTGCAATGCAACCGATGGTATTTTACGGGGACATTCGGCAATAATATTGATGAGAGAAGGCAGTGCTTCAACAATTATGCTGCGCCATTCTGTTGGACAATGGATGTCCTTACGCAAAGGGAACTCACCCAATCCATACCCGTCCTCAATGATGGGCAGTATTGCCTTACTTCGTCAAGCATTCTATGATGCACAATGGTATGCAAAAGCACATTCCATAGCTAAACAATCAGCTATTTCACCACCGGAAATTAATTCTTCATTAGAGGCACTTGCCGAAGATATTGACAAAAAAAGACCCTTCTTTTTTGAAACGAATAATGAACATACAATTTTGAGGGGTGATAAAATTGCAAAAGAATTTTCTTTACCCATTATTTATATCGGCAATGGTTTTGAATATCGCCGTTTATCTTCTTTAAGCACTATTAAACCAACACTTATACTACCGGTAAATTTCCCTGCAGTGCCGGATGTTTCTACCGCCGATCGCGCCGAAGATATTTCTCTTGAAGATTTACTGCACTGGGATGCAGCTCCGGCAAATCCTTACAGACTTGATTCTGTAGGCATTTCGTTCAGCTTTACTACACGTTCCTTAAAAAACAAATCAGACTTTTTACCTAATATTCGAAAAGCAATTTCTTATGGATTATCAAAAGAAAAAGCACTTGCAGCACTGACACAACAACCCGCAAAAATGCTTGGTATAGCTGATATCTTAGGTTCCGTAGAAAAAGGTAAAATAGCTAATTTACTCATGACAGACGGTGATATTTTTGATGAAAAAACCTCAATATATTCAACATTTGTCGCCGGAAAAGAATTTACAGTCAAAAAAAACAATACGTATGATATTCGTGGGAAATGGACTGTAGCTATTGAAACTATTCCCCAAAACTTTACCGTAAAAATAAGCGGAGAGCGCAATAATCCCCGAGCCAAAATGATCGCCAACACTAAAGATATTAATGCCGATTTTTCATATACAAATACTTCAGTGCAATTTTCATTTTCCGGTGACTCATTGGGTTATGAAGGAAAATTACGTGCTTCCGGTACTATGGATTCTTTATCGGCAAAAGGTACTATTATTTTTCCGGACAATAAACGTGTTTCATGGACTGCTCGCCGTGATTCTGCCTTTGTGGCTTCGACAAAAGATACAATTCAAAAGCCTAAACCTACAGTTTTACATCGCACATTAATGCCCGATTCACCATTTGGCTTACGTGATAAACCGGTTCAGAAAAGTGTATTGCTGAAAAATGCAAAAATTTGGACTTGCTCTGCTAATGGAGAAATAATTGAAAAAGGCGATGTCTTAATAGCCAATGGGAAAATTGCTGCAGTTGGCACAAATCTTTCCTCAAAAGCAGACACCGTGATTGATGCGACAGGTAAACATATAACACCCGGTATTATTGATGAACATTCCCATATTGCCATAGAATCCGGTGTCAATGAAGGTACTCATGCAGTCACTGCCGAAGTACGCATTGGCGATGTTCTGCAACCTGACGATATTAATATTTACCGACAATTAGCGGGCGGTGTTACTTCATCCCATTTATTACATGGTTCGGCAAATCCGATAGGCGGACAATTACAATTAATAAAATTACGCTGGGGCAGCGATGCCGATAATATAAAATTTGCTGATGCCGAAGGTACAATTAAATTTGCTCTCGGTGAAAATGTAAAACAAAGTCATTGGGGCGATAACTTTACATCACGTTATCCGCAGACAAGAATGGGTGTTGAAGAAATTATGCGCGATGGTTTTCAAGCGGCTCTCGAATATGAGAAAAAAATGAAAGAGTATGATGGAATGTCTGCAAAGGATAAAGCAAATTCACTGCCGCCGCGACGAGATATTCAATTAGACATTCTCTTGGAAATTCTCCGAAGCAAACGATTCATTCATTGTCACTCTTATGTACAGTCCGAAATATTAATGCTCATGCGTCTTGCTGAAGAATTTAATTTTAAAATTCAGAACTTTACCCATATTCTTGAAGGGTATAAATTAGCATCTGAAATGGCAAAACATGGCACAACGGCTTCTTCTTTCGCCGATTGGTGGGCATATAAATTTGAGGTCTATGATGCCATACCGCAAAATCCCGCAATACTTCATGAACAAGGCGTTGTTACGTCTATCAACAGCGATGATGCCGAAATGGCAAGACGTTTGAATCAAGAAGCCGGTAAAGCAGTGAAATACGGTAAAGTGTCGGAAACAGAAGCATTAAAAATGGTAACTCTTAACCCTGCAATTCAATTACGTGTACAAGACAAAACAGGCAGTTTAGAAAAAGGAAAAGATGCAGACATCGTTGTATGGAGTTCCCATCCTTTATCCAATTTTGCACGTGTGGAACACACTTTCGTGGATGGTATTATGTATTTTGACAGAACAACTGACGAAAAAATGCGGTTACGTGACAAGAATTTACGTGCAGCTCTCGAACAAAAGGCAATCAATGCATTATCCGGCGGTGAATCGCCTTCACCAAAGGTATCGCGAAAAAAACGTCAATACGATTGTGAAGATATCGAAGATGAAATGCAGGGTGAAGAATTATTGGATTAAGTGATTTATTCCTGTATTCATTTTTTTACATGCTAAAAAAGTCTATTAATTTCAGATAAAATTATGGTCTATTTGCGGCACATCAAATCTGATTCTATACGATATAATACAATGAAATATCGCAATGTTCAACTGCGACAATATGAGATGTAATCTTATGGAGAAAAAAAACGTCATAATCACAGGTGCATCAGGGGAAGTGGCGCAATCCGTCATTGCTGAATTTTTGAAAAATGATTGGAATATTATAGCTGCCACACATCGAACTCCCCTTCACGATTCATTACGCAATCATAAAAATATTACTGAAATACACTGTGACAGTACAGATGAAAACGATGTTATTTCTTTATGTTCTTCCCATACATATCATGCGATAATCCATCTTGTAGGAGGAATAAAAGCAGGCACTCCACTTACAGACACAACAACAGCAACATTGCACGATATGTTCACGCTTAATACACTTTCCACATTTCTCATACTTCGGGAAGGAATGCGGTATTTTTCTCAAAATAATGGCGGTGTCATTATCACTGTTGCTTCACAATCTGCACTACAAGCCCAAGTGAATAAAAGTGCATATTCTGCTGCCAAAGCTGCTGTAATTTCATTAACAAAAACGGCAGCCGAAGAAGGTAAGCATCATAATATTCGCGCTAATTGTATTGTGCCGGGCATTATTCGCACAAAATCAAACATATCATGGGCTGAAAATGGTGAGGAACATTATTGGACTGATCCGGATGATATTGCAAAAACAATGGTATTTTTATCATCCGATGCCGGTAAGGGAATAAATGGTGCCATACTTCCACTTTTGGGAACTCTTTAATTTTTATTTTTAATAATTATGATAGCTATTTCAACATGGAATTTTGGATTACCTGCGAATAAAGTCGCTTGGGAAATTATTGCACAAAACGGCACTGCATTAGATGCTGTTGAACATGGCGTAAGGCATTGCGAAGCAGACCCCGAAGTACGAAGTGTCGGCTATGGCGGCTTACCCGACAAGAGTGGTATTGTCACTTTGGATGCTTGCATCATGGATCATTATGGTAATTGTGGTTCTGTGGCGTATGTGAAAGATATTAAACATCCAATTACACTTGCACGGCGTGTCATGGAACGCACGAATCATGTGATGCTGGTAGGTGAAGGAGCGTCACAATTTGCTGAATCACAAGGAATAAACAGAGAATTTCTATTGACTGACGATGCACGTACACGATGGAAGCAATGGAAAAAAAAGCAGGAATTTTCGGAAATAAATTGGGAAAATCACGATACTATTTGTATGCTTGCCATGGATTCTACCGGATTATTAGCAGGAGCCAGCACAACCAGCGGGATAGCATGGAAAATGCACGGTCGCGTTGGTGACAGTCCTATTATCGGAGCAGGTTTATATGTGGACGGCTCAGTGGGCGCAGCAGCAGCAACAGGTCGCGGTGAATCCGTTATGAAAATGTGTGGTTCTTTTCTTATTGTCGAATATATGCGCAATGGTGCTACTGCCCAACAGGCATGCATAATGGCGGCAAAACGACTTGCACAACAACAAAAAGATTGGTCTGAATATCAGGTAGGATTTATTGCTCTTGATATTCATGGTAATTACGGTGCATTTTCTTTAAAAGATGGTTTTCAATATGCACTTTCCACACCTGAAGGACATAAGCTTTGCGATGCACAATACCTCGAAACACCATAAACCGGAATATGTGAGAAATACATAATTTGTGATTTTATACCTCAATTAAAATTATCACAACGATTTTCAGGATTCATTTTCTTTATTTGCATGGACTTAAAACATTGAATACTCTAAAACCGGCTAATTCGTGGTGTAGATACGCATAAGCAACAAACAATGAGATATTTTTATGTACAGTCATAATGTATCAAAAGACAAATACATTCTATTTACACACTTCAAAAGCGAATGTAACAAGTATTTTAACAATTTATATGGAGTAGCAATGTTACAAAGAATGGTAAGCATAGTTTTATTATGCGGTATAGTATTAATTTCAGGTTGTTCGAATTCTGACACGACAGCCCCCGATACAAAAAGTTTTAAGGGATTTATCTACTATTCACATGCCGGAGAAATGTACCGATTAAATCTTAGCACTATAACATCTGCCAAATTATTTACGAATGCTCGGCACCCCGATATGTTTGCAAATGGAGACATGCTTGCGGTAGAACAATATCCGATAGTTCGACTTATGCGCAGCGACATGACAGGCGCAAACAGGAATACTATATTGTCAGGGACTGATTACACAGGACCCAAATATAGACAGTACATGAATAGACCTCGCGTATCTTACAATCAACAATACATTGTGTACGAGGGTGATAATGTGTATAACCCTAATTCATACGTTATAAACAGTAGCGATGGCTCACTTGTGGCAACTATTGGCGATTACAACCAATCACAACCAATGATTTCACCAAGTTGGTCACCTGATGGTTCTATTGTGGTTGCCGGCTGGACATCTATGAACAATGGAATTTATAAAGTAACACCAGATTTTTCATCAATGAAACGTGTCGGTCCTGATTTTCCGAATGTGAGCGACCCAAGTGTAAGTCCTGATGGTAATTTCATCGCTTTTATTCGTGATGGGCAGCTATGGACAATGGGTATTGATGGATCAAATCCTACTCAACTGTATGTGAGCGGACGCTATTTCAGAATGCCCGTTTGGTCCCCCGACAGCAAATATATTGCAGCACTCAATTCTGTTGAATTAACCGGAAAAATTACGATATTCGAGCCACAAACGAAACGAATAACTGATCTTACGACGACCAGCGGCAATCACTACTATATCGGTGACAATGAACAATTGTCATGGCAATATTAATTACAATTCTTTGTTATGGTTTGTTATCCTTTGCCTTAAATTGTCCATCTACTTTGCCTCTTCGAGAGTTAAGGTGGTTGACCTTTTTTCCCAATGAATTTCTGATTCAGACGATGAATTAAAGAATACTCATTTGATTAATAGTGCGTACTTATTTCTCTCCGCAATAGAATTTTTACGGAAGAAACTATATTTCAACTATTTCTAAAAATATGTTATATTCTGCTTTGGCTATCACTTAGGTAAATGACTTTTTATCCAGGTTTTTAGATTTTCCAATGCTTCATTATTTATCCAATGTCCCCCTTGATAAGAGAAAAATTCAACATCAATCTTTTCATTTTGCATCGCTGCCGCTAATAATTCTCCCGTCTGAAACGGTACGACAGGATCATCAATGCTATGCATCACCAAAGCCGGCATACCATATTTTCTGAGATTCTTCAAATTGTCAATAACTTTTCCTTCGCTATACATACTCGCGCATATTGTAACCACGCCGGCATAGCGATGCGGATAGCGTGTTGCAATAACAGAAGCATAAAAACCACCTTGGGAAAAACCTACAATCAATGGCAATGCTGTTTTTAATGGTAAAAAGGATTGAGCATCCTCAATAATGCTATGGTACCATTGTGCAGAAAAATCAATAACCTCATCTTTGAGTGAATCAGGGAAATTTCTATCTTCCCCTGCCGCTGAATATTTTTCTACAAACGTTGATGCAGATTCGCGAAACTTTAAGTATGCCGCTTCTGGAGCAATGACAATCGCATCTTCGATTGACATTTGCTGCGCTAAACGTAACATTAGGACGGGGTCATTACCATTACCATGAAGCATGACAATGAGATTATAGCGTTTATTAGGCGAGTATGCAGGCGGATAGGCAATGCGATATCGTCCTAAGCGAGTTTGCGGCACATAGCGAAATGGGAATATCTCCATATCGGATTTATTTTGTTCAATGAGCTGACGTGCTTTATCAAAGCGTTTCTGCCCAATCAAACGACGAAATGCAGTGTCGGCATTGATAATCTCCGGTCGTGCATAACCGATGCGTGCAGCTTTTTCAAATGCATAGATTGCTGACTCATTTTCTTGGAGCATCAGTTTGCATCGCGCCAAAGCTAAAGCAGCTTCTGCATCACGCGGCATTGCCTCAAGCCATCGCTCATAATAGAGTGCCGCTTCACTATAATTTCGTTTTGCCATTTCTATATCTGCCTTTTCGCGAAAACTTCTCATATCACTACCATTTTGCGCAAGTACTGAATTAGCAACAGTTAGTAGCAATGTTCCGATAAAGACCATAAAAAATTTCACAATTATTTGTCCTCAAATGATGATTTATATGAAAAAATTTCCGATTTTTGCAACTCTTTGATACGGGGCGTAGCGCAGTCCGGTTAGCGCACCTGCTTTGGGAGCAGGGGGTCGTGAGTTCGAATCCCACCGCCCCGACTATCAAAACCAAGCTCCAGCAATGGGGCTTTTTTTATTTCCTACTATGACAACTACATTATCAGACCAACACAGTATTACCCCACATGCCAAACGTGCTTTGATTGCCGGTATGGTTGGCAATGTGCTTGAGTGGTATGATTTCGGTATTTACGGTTATGTTGCCACTATTATTGCGCAGCAATTTTTTCCTCAAGGAGATTCTTTGGCTGCACTCTTGGCAACATATGGCGTTTTTGCCGCGGGTTTCATCATGCGTCCCGTCGGGGGTGTGCTCTTCGGTTATTTTGGCGATAAATATGGTCGTAAAAATGCACTTATTTTGTCAATTATACTCATGGCTGTTCCGACGGTTTCTATGGGTTTGTTGCCAACCTATGAACAAATAGGGCTTTTCGCTCCTGCACTTTTAACCCTTATGCGCCTCTTGCAAGGGCTGTCACTCGGTGGTGAATATACCGGTTCAGTGTCATATTTGGTAGAACATGCTCCTCCATCAAAGCGGGGTCTATTTGGCTCATGGGCTACTTTTGCCGGAATTGGCGGTATCTTACTTGGATCAGCGGTCGGCGCACTTTTGACCAATACCCTCTCCAAACAAGAAATAATTGAATGGGGCTGGCGTTTGCCATTTCTGGGAGGTATTTTCATCGCAGCCATCGGCGGCTATATGCGACGCGGTCTTCATGAATCGGAAATGTTCAAAAATTTAAAAATCGAAGGTAAGGTAACACAAAATCCATTAACCGAAGCATTAACAACGTACCGCACATCATTACTGAAATCTGTTGGTATTACAGCAACATTAACTGCTACATTTTATATCGGTTTTATGCACATTTATTTGTTTATGAATACGAAAATAGGAATGGCTCTTAATGAAGCACTTATTGGCAATACTATCGGCATGTGTATTCTTGTAGCATTAATTCCTGTAGCGGGGATTATCTCTGATCATGTCGGAAGAAAAAAAGTTTTATATTTTGGTGCAGGTGGCATTTTTCTTTTCGCTGTCCCTCTTTTTTACGTTCTGCAAAGCGGTAATCTTACCGATATGATTATCGTCATTACAGCATTCGCATTGTTTGAAGCCGCTTTATTGGGTGCAGTAGCAACAACATTAGTAGAATTATTTCCTGCAAAAATCAGATTTACAGCCGTTTCTTTAGGTTACAATCTTGCCATTGCGCTTTTTGGTGGCAGTGCCCCCTTCTATTCGGAATTATTGATTGATACAACGGGTAGTTTTCTCATGCCTGCTTTGTATCTGATTCTGTGTTCAGCATTAACGTTATTCACCCTACGTACAATCCCTGAAACATATCGTCATCCTTTACCATAAAAAAAGCACCCTACAAAAGTAAGGTGCTTTTTTGCGCAAAACCAAGGTGATAAGTATTATCGCTGTATTACAATCGGCACATGAATATATTTCTCATCATACCGTATAATTGCATAATATTTTCCACTTGCCACTGCTGTACCTTGGGCATTTGATCCATTCCACAGAAAAGTATTTTTTCCAGAGTCGCGCTGTTCCGCACTTGTCTGCAATACAGTGTTTCCTTCCATGTCACTAATGGTAATCTGTACCATAGATGTTTGAGGTAAAGCATATTCTATGGTCACAGAACTATTCGTCGGATTGGGCATGGTTTGCACATCATGTTTTTCTAATTCATCAGCAATTGAACTTGTACCTACATTAAGTGTCATCGGTTCTAATGCATTCCACAAATCTGCCGCATTCGCACCACCATCACCATTGACGGCATTACCAACAGCGCGAATAGTATATGTTCCTGCTTGTGTTGGTGCTGTCCATGAAAAATCCCAGCGTGCTTGACCGCTTTCCATTACTTTTGGGGAACGATGAGTTAATTCTCCACCACCCGCTAAACGGCTTCCGTCGCCGGCAGTAATGGTGCCTGCATTTCGATTAGATGCATCAGAAATTCTAAGATTAAATCCGGCAGAAGTTTTGGAAGAATGTCCAACGATAATAAATAATTGTATGGTTGCTCCGGGTTCTACATTCATTGAACCGCCCGTAACTGTGGGAATATCAACGGTTGTTTCAGAGCTTTTCGGACCATGACAACCGACACCACCGCAACCGGAGGTCGTTCTACCTGTCTGCCCACCACTTGCGGCAAAAAGAGTATCGGAACATAAGAGCATTACTACTGCTATCAATGAGCTTTTAATAAAAATTTTCATAAAAAAACAAAAAACAATAAAGAAATTATTTAATAATTGTAAACGGTAAAGTGAACGATGAAGTACCCATACGGATAAGAGCATAATATTGACCATTGGCAATAGTCTCTGTACTCCACGTGAAATCCGCCGAATCCATTGTAATTCTATCAACAACATTTCCAACAATATCACTAATAATAATTTCTGCTTTTCCGGATTGGGATTGCATAGAAAAAGTAATATTATCGGAAGCAGGATTAGGATAAAGACTCATAAATTGCTGCGATGGTATTTCTTCTTCTACTGATGAAACGGTGGTTGACCCCATCACGATAATAGAATGAGTTTCAGCACCTGCACGGAAATTTAACAATGTAGTACGCGGTCCTTCTGTTTTTGGTGCAAAACGTATAGTAATATTATGACAATCCGCAATTTTCATTGAGCGCGGCAAATTATCTTGATTGGCTATTGAAATACCGGATTGCATATCAAAAATATCAACATTGGTTAATTCAAAATCTTTCGTACCAGTATTGCAAATCTTCACTACAGAATCGGAAGTTTGATTATTAGGAATTGGTTTGAGAATAATCATTTCTGCAGGTTCTACTGATGTTTCACAACTTTGCATGGTTAAAGTCATCACAGAATCATTACCATTAGTATTTCCCGAAAAAGTAATTACTAATTTTTTCTGACCTAATGATTTAGGAGCAAATGTAAAAGTCAGAGCTTTACTTTCTTTTGGCGCAACAGTCATTGGGGCTGTCGGTGATGCGATAGTAAAATCTTCAGTATCTCCGGAAAGTGTCATTGCAGGCACCAATAAATCAACATCACCGGAATTAATAATCCAATTCGGTAAAGAAAATGTTCTACTTTTTCCAAGGGATGTGCAATTAAATCTAAAATCTTTATCTTGAAAAGCAAGAACAGCGCCGATAGAACCATTGACCACAATATCCGCAGTCAAGCTATTTACTTCATTACAATTTCCTGTCACAACACATTTATATGTTCCTTGATCGGATTTTTTTACTTTGTTAATAATCAAAGGATTTGAGGTTGCACCGGTAATGGGTTGATCATCTTTCCACCATTGATATTGAGCATTTGCATTTGTTTCCACCGACAATACCAATGATTCACCTACATTTACAGTTTTTGCTTCTGGCTGTTTTGTAATGGAAAGAACAGGCGATAAACGTACCTTAAATTTTGCCGTTGTTTTTAAGGCACAGCTATTGGTGACGGTCACTTCATATTCACCAGTATCGGCAACACTCAAATTAGTCCATGTAATTGATTTTGATGTTACAGCAGGTAGAGCTTTACCTTGTAATTTCCAAGCAAAGGTTAAACCATCTTCATCATTTATTGGTAATTCCAATGATTGCGGCACACCACCGCAGAATACAGTATCTTTCGGTATTTCATTAAATTTAGGTGCCCCTGTGGCAAATAATGTTGCTTTTTCAGAATTAACTCTTGTGCCGCATCCACCACGCACTTCACAATCATATTCACCCACAGTATTGGAATTAACATTTGCAATTACGAGAGTAGCTTTATTTCCACCTGCAACGTCTTTGCCATTGCGTCGCCAGCGATACGCTAATTTCCAACCCGTAGCTTCTACCGATAAAGTAGCCGATTTACCTTCACATGCTGAAGTTGTTGCAGGGCTTTGGGTAATTTGTGGTGCTTCTAATCCGAAGAAAAACATATCGGCTGAAAAAACATTTTGCCCACATCCCGTAATTTTTACACTATATGTACCATTATGAGAAGGATCAACATTTTGGATTCCATACGTTGCGGCATTCGCTCCGGGTATATCCTGTCCATTTTTGCGCCATTGATATGTATAAAGCGTATTATTGTCCGTGGTGATTCTAAAAGTGCGTTCTGCACCAAAACAAACGGAATCACGCGGTTTTAAATCTGTCACAATAGTTGGCGCAGATCCTACGGAAAACGCTGCATTACTTTGATCTACCTCACTGCCTCCGACAGCACGAACACGTACAAAATAATTTCCACCGGGTTGTAAAGTCGAAGGCAAATTCCACGTATATTGACCGGGGGTTGCATTGACCACTGTTATCGGATTCCATGAACCATCACCGGGATTATAGTCAAGAGCCACTTGTGAAATACCAGCGGCAGTCCATTTTATAATGCCCGTGCCATTACGACACCAGACCTCGCCGCCATTAGGTGCATCCAATGTTAAACCTGACACATTAATTGTAATTGGATTCATAATTCGCCAATTATCACCGGAATCTTCCGACCCGTTTCCATTAACAGCATTTCCCGCCGCACGTAAGGTATAAGTGCCCGCAGCCGTAGGAGCTGTCCAAGAAAATGAATAAATAGTTTGACGTGGAGTACCGCCAATCGGTTGAGGTGAAGAATGGGTAAGTTGTCCATTACTAAGCCGTAAACCTGTTCCTGCCGTAAAAGTTCCTACATTAGCACCACCGGCATTGACAATGCTGATATTGACACCTGAAGTAGGTGCACTGGCATGAGCGACACCAATCTGAAAATTACGGGTTTCGCCCGGTGTCATCGAAATTGATGTCGTACCGAGAGGTAATACATTTACTGCCGTATTGGCACTTTGAGCACCACCATGACATGTGCCACAACCTGATTGACTTTGTCCTATAATACCACCACTATTTGCTCGGACACTATAAGAAAACATTATTGTCATTGCGACAATACATACTAAAGAGTATAACGTTTTCATAATTAAAACCTCGTAAAAAATTTAACCATTGATTGTAAGAATTTTTGTTGTTGAATCGAAACTTGTTGAAAATTCACGCAGAGAAACTTTGGCAGGTCCTTCCACAACTTGACCATTCAAATCGAAGAAAGAATCATGGAATTTACACCATATATTTTTTCCTTCAAACGGATCTCCGACTTTTCTGGGGTCCGGCGGCTCCATTGGATTTGATTCATGTGTACATAAAGAGGTAAACACCTTATATTCCATAGCAGAAACTTTTATGATAATAACAGGAATATTGTTATTTAATGATTTATTATTTTGCATTATCAAACGTTTTATCCCTTGTCCGTCAATCAAGTTTTTTATTTCTTCATCGGTTTCGGTATTAATAGTAAAAGTATCGCCCGTCGGAGTGAGCGATACTTTGTTTACATCTGTTTCACATCCTTGCAATGCTGAGAGAATAACCCCACTGCAAAGCACACCACCGGCTGTAAGAAGGGCATTTTTACAAAAGTCTCTTCTTTGCTGATTTTCTAATATTGGTAATGTATTCATAAATTCACAATTATTATTATTTTTCTCCGGTAGCACCGAATAATGCAGCTTCCAATTGAATAGTTTCGCCGACTTTACTGCCTACAATACCGCCTTTTCCTTTAACATTATAATCTTTTAAAGCAACCGAAAAATTGGCATTAATCATCACTAAATCGCCCGCTGCACGTTTTTTCGTTGCCTCGGATTCTTTCACATATTTCATTGTTATAGGAATTTTCATTTCTTTTGACACACCGTGCAAGGTAAATTTACCAACAGCTTGTGCTTTGATGGTGATACCATTATCTGAAGTCACTTGCACGCCCTCAAGTTTGAGCACTTGAAATGTAATGGTAGGAAATTTTTCTGCATCAAGCCATTCTTCATCGTACATGTGCTCATCGCGCTTGGAAACACCCGATTTCATAGACATTACTTGCACAGTGATTGTACCTGTCGTGGCTTCAAGATTAGAAGCATCAATGGTAAATTGACCGGATACACCTTTTGCTGTTCCTGCAATTTTTTCTAAAGGTGCATCACTCAAAAATTTCATCATATTACTGCCGACCTTATCGGTAATCATGACAATTTTTTGTCCTGCAACTCCATTATTCAATCCTGTTCCTGCCCACACAGGCGTAGAAAGCACTAAAGCACTTAAACAAGATACCATAAACCGTTTTTTCATAGATAAATTCCTTATATTAATGTTGCGAATGATTGTGATGAGTGTGACTATGATGCTTATGATGCTCATTATGTTTCGCATGACGCATTTCTTCCCTTTTTCGTAGTGCTTTTTCTCTTCGCATCATAAAGAAAGAGAAAATTGAAAGTGCCGCACATAATGATGAAGGCACACTTGCCGATTTGAAGGCATTGACAATACTTTCATCATCGCCGGGAAAAAGTCCTATTTGAAAATCTTCAACAAAATCCCTTTTTTCAACTGTTGTTCCAAAAATAGGATCAACTTCTTTGATAACAATTTCTCTTTTATCTTTTGTATAAATTTGCTGACCGTCTTTGAACCACCAGCTAAACATAACGACTATGCCGCAGACTGATATAAAAAGCAACAGATTCCATTTCATGATAATACCTCGTTGAGAGCTTAGTAAAAAAGATGTATTTGCATAGCCCATCGCGATGAGCGAAAATTTTCCGTATCAAGTATTCTGTATTCAGGACGCAATTCGATATGTGGTAAAACGAATGCTTGCGCGCCAAGCACAATGGAATATACATTGTTTGTATTACCATTTGCAATAACGGTTTTACCCGTTTCATAACGCGCAGTTGCAGACAATCCTTCCACTATGGGATACATTCCATCAAACGATAAAACCGAAGTTTTTTGCACATTGCGCTTTTCTGTTTCTGAGTATTCTATCATTAATGCTACTTTATCAATGAGGCCTATTGTGCCAAATCCACGTATATTAGAAAAATCGTCATTCACCATAGCCGATGCGCCTATGGATGTATAAAGTGCTTTTTCAAAAAATTGGTCCATAAACTCAACTCTACCCACCATTGTCGGCATATTGGACGCTGAAATGATTGGGACAGCTTCCCCTCCATTGTTTTGTACCTTTATCTCGTTCATCGCATAAGAACCAAACACACCAAACGATGCCGTCATAGAATGCCAAGAATCATAGGTAAGCTCCGCACCGTATTCCGCAAATGCAGGTGGCAGAAAATTAGTACTCAAATTCGTACCTGTCGGTGAGAAAAATTGGCGTGTCATTTTGGAATGGTCATCATAGCGAATGCCAACATTGGGAGAAAATCGTCCAATTCTCAAGATAGGTAAATCAACATCGGGCTGAAACAACACCGATGCAGCCCATGCCTGCTGACCGGGATAACGATTCTTGGAGGAATGCCCCGCATTGTAATTGGCTTCTACCTTCAATTCATTCATAACAGCATACTGTGCATACAATGAACCCTGCATGGGGAAATACTTTCGTTCTGCGTCCGGCGAACTGTGGGCACGCACTGTTTGGAAACGCGCATCAGCACCTACGGTAAGTTTACCATCGAAAAATGTATTCTCTTCAAAAGGGGAAAACAAACTGCCAAGTCCAATACTTTCGGGTTTTATCAATGCAACATCAATATACGAATATGCACCCAAATCGCTGCGTAAACCTCCTCCGTGCGATTGAATATGACATGAAATACATTTGTTGCCTGTTAACACTGCAAATTGAGGTAGTGCATAAACGGAAGGAGCAACTATGAAACAAACAATAATAGTGAAGAATGACTTTAGTATCATAAGACGCAAAAAAAGTAGTATATTACTTCAAAACTACAAAATTTGTATGCAATGTGCTTGTCTTTATTGATGAAATTCTTATTTTTCTCTTTCATCATTCATTAAGCACAGACAACAATGTAATAACACCAAAAAACAAAATTTGTAACATGCGCTTTCCGGAAAGCTTGAAAAAGATATGCGGATTTTGGAACAAAATTACGCTTTGATGGTACATAGTGTATGAACAGATTAAGAGAAAAAATACTATGATAAAAACAACTCTTTTCACTTTACTTTTACTGCAATGGACTATATGTGGGGCGGCTGCACAAGTCATCGTTACAGAAATTTCTCCGGCAAATGGCACCATTCTCGACCGAAATCATGCTTCATCGGATTGGTTAGAATTGACAGCAATCTCGGCAACAGTTAACCTTAAAGGATGGAGAATTTCTGACAAAAACAATTTTGACAAAGCATATATCTTACCCGATACCGTTTTGAATCAAGGGCAATCCGCAATGGTATTTTGTACCCAAGACAAGAATACCCATCCCGTCACAACATTAATTGGTGATGCTGCTTGGATTGGCAGATGGTCATCATGGGAACGTAACACCTTTGCATATATGCCTCTGTCCGGCGATTTTACCATGACCGTAAGAATCAACTCCCTTCACCATGATTCCGTACCGACAGAAGCCGTGCTCTTACTCCGGGACAATACGTATGAAACATCACGCTATATCGGAATCGCTGCTCTCAGTAATAAAACGACAATTATCCATCAAAAGCCAAGCACAAATCCTAATGCTGATGGTTTACATTTTAAATTGCATCCTTATCCGGCAGAAGTTAAATTTCCGCAATGTTGGCTAAAACTTCAAAAAAAGGGGGACACAATTAGTCTTGCAGCCTCTGCTGACGGGTATTATTGGGCAGAAGAACAATCGTTGTATTTTCCATTTCCGCAAAAAGAATTTCTTGCCGGTATCGCAATCGCGCCTACAAATTATGTCTATAGTAAAGAGCTTCGATTACATTATAGCGAGTTACGTATCAATGATAAAGAATATCCGAATGGTTTTCCACTCATTGCAAATATTAAAACAAATAAACCGGCATCACAAAGTAAAAACAAAGAAATTCACGCTCCATTTCAATTATCTGCTTCCCAAGAAAAGCTATATCTGTGGAATCCCGACGGTAAACTCATTGACACTCTTTCTTGGTCTGATATCCCGGGCAATCGGACATGGGGACGCGATTCACTATTGCGCCAAGGGTTTTTATTTTACGCCACACCCGGTTATAAAAATTCCCACAAAGCAGATACAATATGCTCATTGCCGGAGCTAAGTGAAAATTCGGGGATAAAAACCTCACCTTTTACAACGGAATTATTACATTCTAAGGATGATATTATACGATTTACGGCAAATAATGAAGTGCCTGATGAAACATCACCTATCTTACCCCATGATTCTACTTTGTATATTAACAAAACAATGACCATTCGCTTACGGAAATATAAAGATAATCAGATTCCAAGCCAAGTTCAGACATATACTTATATTTTTGAAGACAAAAAAGAATATCCGACCATATTTCTCACAGCTCCCGATAAACTTTGGTGGGGTGATTCCATAGGTATTCTCTATGATTCGGCAGGTAAAACAAATGCTTACAACAATGTCGAAATACCTGTTTCTATTGAATACATTAAAAAAGACAAAAGGGAATTTTATGAAAATGCGGGATGTTCATTACGGGGAAGTTATTCACGTGAATTACCACAGAAAGCATTTGATATAGATTTTCGCAACAAGTATGGTAGGTCATCCTTACAGTCTAATCTCTATGATAGAAAATCGGGTGAATATAATAAATTTATGTTAAGAAATGGAGGGCAAGATTGGTGGTCTATTTCTATGCGCGACAATATTGCAGCAACTCTTGCAAAAGATATAGGTATTGATTATCAAGCATTTTCTCCAACACGAGTTTACATTAATGGTCAATATTGGGGACACTATACTATTCAAGAAAATTCGGGTGATGAATATATCACCAGTAATTATTTGTTAGATGAAGAAGATTTTTCAATAGTTGGCATATACGGTAATCCACTACATGGCAACTCTAAGATTTTTAATACAATGATTAAGAACTTAGAAAATGCGAACTTCACAATTGATTCTATCTTTAATAGTTTTTCTGCTTTGTTTGATATGGCTCAATTTTATCGTTATACGGCATTGCAAATTTTTATCGGAAACAGAGAGTTTCCGGGAAATAATGTAAAACTATGGTATGACAATAAAGGGCATAATCCTTTTCGCTTCATATTGTATGATACCGATTTAGCTCAAGCATCAATCTGGGATTATAATTATAACACATTGTATCATTTACTGAGTCCGGAAAAACTAAATTGGTCAAATCCACCGACATCTACAATATTATGGAGAAAGTTTTTTTCCAATACTACATATAAAAACTCTTTTTTACTTACTCTTTCAGATGAGTTAAATACACATTTTTCTACCCTGAACTATATCCGCATTATTGATTCGTTAACGTCAATAGTCGAAAATGAAATGCAGGACCACAGAAAAAGGTGGCATATGATTACAAGTGATTGGAACCACGAAGTACAACGCTTGCGTGAATTTGCGACAGTTAGACAAGATATTGTCCGACAACAAAGCATTGAGCGTTTTGGGCTTGGCGGAATATGTTCTGTATCTGTTGCCGTTCACCCTCCCAATGCATCGGGAACGATTAAAGTAAGCAAAAGTATAGCAACCTCCCAAATGCAACAAGCCGTCTTTTTTCAAGATGTTCCTTTACCATTATCCATTACTGAACATCCGCAATGGAAATTCCTTCACTGGCGCATAGGGGATTCGATTATTTCCACAGATAAAAATGTGATAATGTTACCGGATACAGAATCAATGAATATTATTGCCGAATTTGTACAAGATTCCACAACTATGGGTAATGCCATCCCTATTGTCATTAATGAAATCATGTATAAAGCAGCCGACAGTAAAGATATGAAAGACTGGATAGAATTAACAAATTATGGCAATGAGTCATATAATATCGGTTCATGGATTCTGCGTGACAATGACAATTCGCATTCATTTATTATTCCACCGAATACGATTATTAACCCTCAAGAATACATTATTATAGCGGAAGACACAACAAAATTTTTACAATATTATCCACGACCGACAAAAATTATCGGGGAATTTGATTTTGGTTTCGGACGCGGCGATCAAGTACGGCTTTTTAATGCAGAGAATTTTCTCATTGACAGTGTTCACTATGGTATTATTTCTCCTTGGGACAGCAATGCCGATGGCACAGGACAATCATTGGAATTACAATCGCCTGTTTTGGATAATACTTTACCGGAACATTGGCATGCAACAGGGAATAATGGTGGAACACCGGGCAGACCGAATACCCCGGGTTTATTTGTACAAGACATCGGAGATAATGCAAATATTTCAATTCACAGAAACAATAATGTACTTGAAATTCATTGTACCGATACACCGCAAAAACTGCAATGTTCACTTTATTCTATTCATGGAAATCTACTGACACGTATTCATAATATTGGTACACAAACATCCATACCTTTAACAGGGCTTTCAAGCGGTATATACAATGTAATTATACAAGAAATGGCAACACTCCGAATTATTCATAGAAGTTCTTTTTCCATAATACAGTAAACTCAAGGCGTACAATGCATTAAATAGAGGCGATTATTTATTCTACCGATGGATTCATAACGACCATTAAAACGATTATAGCGCGGTGTGCTTGTTTGGTCAACCATAAGCCCCGCAAAAGCAGTATTTTTTTCTAAATTCAGCATTACCATTGCCACACCCGAAGAAAAGCACATTGTTTTACTATAAGGTTTTACGCAATAAGGATTTGTTAAATCCATACCACGCTGAATAACATAGCGTTTTCCATTGATACTGATACCGAAATCTGTATCGAAAGTAAGAAAAAGTAATTCTTCGCCATTATAAGTAAACATGGGTTTACTTGTTTCCTTGCCTGCGGCATATTCGGTACTACTGAAAACTATTTTGGGAATTTGTTGCTGATTTATTGCATTAAATGCGTACACAGGAGCTAAAGGATGCAGAGTTAAATTTTCAATTGATAGATATGATTGACTTTCTATCGGCTCATAATACTCATCATTGAGTAAAACAGCCGTTGATGTTTGCCCTTGTTTTCCGACAAATGCCGCAATAGTACATTCTTGATTTATTGCAAACTGCGAAATCATATCATAATACCGTGATTGAGGTTCATTTCCTAAATACACACGCCACTGCAAACCATTTGCCGCCACATACAATGGTCTGCCATCATGCCATATTCCAATAATTTTCACATCATCGTATAAGGGTGTATCGCCTCGAGAAGTGACTATGACCTTGCCTCCCGACCGTTGTGAGACATACATATATGAATTACCATAACAATCAACAACAATAGGACCGCTTCTTTGCAGCAATGCAATTTCCTGACCTTTCCATCGCATCATTTCCATAGTTCCTTGTGCATAGACAATGGCAGGATTACCATTACGACCATAATAGACACCGCGCGGCTCGGTAGCAATGATTGGAATAACCGAATCTTTATAGACAATATTCCAAACACCATTCACATTTAAGCCGAAAGTAGCCCACGATTCGCCATCAGGAGAAAAATTTGGCGTTTTTAACTCTTGATATACGTCAGTTTTTGCGCCATCCACCCATAAACGCGTCTGATTTGAAAATGGTTGTGTCAATGCCCACCAATGACGTGTAGTATCAACTCCAAAGGAAACAACCGGCTCGCTTCCATCAAGTATAAGTGTTTCCCCGCATTTATTCGATGCTACAACCGGCGCAAATGCAAGGAGAAACGAAGCAATGCCGAATAATAATCGTAAAAGAATCTTAGTGTTATTCATATCTATATGTGCAAGAAAAAGGTTATATAATTTCTGTACCCCAAATGCAACCGAAGAAACTATACACTGATTATTGTTACATTCTGATTCAAAACTATGCAAAACAATGGTATATCCCAAAAGAATCGGGCAAGATTACACTCATAGAATACTTACAATTCCATGAATGGCATATCGTTTGCAACTATACCTCTATCACCTCTGTAATGGTGAATAATAACCATACGAACTAAAGATGGATAGAGATAATGACTGTAAATCGAGGCAAACGTAATCCTATACGCTATGACGGTTCAACACCGGATGTGATACTGCGTCATGCCCGCAATGCTGTTCAAAGTAAAGATTTCTTTACTGCCTTTGATTTGTATGAACAACTTATGAGCATTGTGCCCCATCAATCCGTCGAGATACTCAGCGAATTGTATGATGTGTATCAGTCATTACCTGATACAACTTCTCGTTATTGGCTCTATCAAGGCAGACATTTTAACTTTGGTATTGAACCCCACGAAAAAGTACTTGATATTGGCAGCGGGAATATACCTTTTCCTTTTGCTACCCATCTTGCTGATCTTGCGGTAAAAGATGATTTATATGGAAGAGCAGGTGTTCCATTTAAGTATCTTGATGGCAAACCTGTTTATGAATGTGATGTCGAGAATATGCCCTTTGCCGATAAAGAATTCGATTTTGTCTATTGTTCTCATGTTCTTGAACACACGCACAATCCCGAAAAAGCCTGTAAAGAATTAATGAGAATTGCAAAAAGAGGATATATAGAAACACCGACACGAGGAAAAGATTTATTCCTTCATACAGGGAAAGTATCAAATCATATCTATTTTGTTGAAAATATTGATGGAACATTAATATTCACAGAATATACTCCGGAAGAATTACAAGGATTAGACAATGATATTTTATTGCAAATGCATGTTAATCCGCAAACACAGCGTGAGAAAGCATTTTCCGCATTAATTTATCTCAAATCACATCTGATAAATACAATGCTGTATTGGGAACATGAGTTTACGGTCGAAGTACGAAAACGCAGCAATAATAATACCGTGAAGAGTAGTGCTGTAACTCACCAGCCACATACTATACAAACAGAAAAAGAGAATGATGTATATGCACTTATTCTTCATCTTTATTATCCTGCATTTTTAGAAAAACATTATAAACAATTTCCGAATCTCTCCAATGCTCCTATTGAAATTCAAAAAGATTCACTTATTGCATCTCGATTCGGCGACAGTGATTTTTATTCCAAAAATTTACATTCGCATGGTTGGAAAACGCAAGATTTAATTCTCAATGCCGCACCAATACAAGCATTATGGGCACAAGCACATCATATACATACGACTTCAGGATTGGAAATTAGCATTGCACAAATACGAGCAGAAAAACCATCAGTTGTTTATTTCCACGATATATCAATTGCCACAAAAGAATATATTGAAGCAATACGCCCCTATGTTGCATTAATTGTAGGTCAAATTGCTTGTCCTTTATTTGAAGGAACTTATTATCATGGCTTTGATATTCTCATTTCCTCTTTACCGCATTTTGTTGAAAGATTTCGTGCAATGGGAATAAAGGCATATTATCAACCCTTAGCATTTGAATCATCACTGTTTACTGATATTATACCATATCATACTCGTCCTGTCACATGCAGTTTTGTGGGAGGAATTTCGCCCATACACACGAACTCATTACGTTTATTAGAACTATTGGCAACATCAACGGACTGTGAATTTTGGGGCTATGGAGCAGAATCATTACCTCCTACCTCCCCCATTCGTGCAAAACACCACGGTGAAGTTTGGGGAATGGATATGTTTATGACTTTGCAACAATCGAAAATAACGGTCAATAGACATGGAGCATTTGCTGAGGATTATGCCAATAATATGCGATTATTTGAAGCAACAGGGTGTGGTGCTTTGCTTATTACTGACCACAAAAGTAATATTGAAGATTTATTTGTCATAGGAAAAGAAATAATTACTTATTCCACACCGGAAGAATGTGCTGAATATGTTCGCTATTATTCCTCGCATCCCGAAGAAGCAGAAATTATTGCCGAAGCAGGAAGACAAAGAACTTTACGCGATCACAGTTACCATTTGCGTATGAATAAAACATCGCAATGGTTAAAGCGACATCTTCGTTATCAATCTGAGGACTTTTCCGCAGTCAATATCCCTATTTCTCAAGTTTCTTCGGGTCACACTTTCATTGATACAAAAGATTTAGATGATTCATTACTCAATGGATGGAAAAATCCTGATATCCCGCTTAGACAAAGAGCACTTGTCCATAATGAATTACAAGAATTATATAAAGGTTCCCCATCAAGAGTTTATAGCATTGCCGCTGAATCAATGCGATATCATCTTAAAAACGGCTCTTCATTATTGGAAATAGGCTGTTCAAGCGGCTATTATTCCGAAGTGTTGGAATATGTACTTGGTAAGACTTTTCAGTATTCGGGCATAGACATTTCTGAATCATTTATTGCTATGGCAAAAGACTATTATCCAGAATGCTCTTTTACTGTAGCTGATGCAAAAAATTTACCTTTTCCTAAGGCATCATTCGATATTGTCTTTTCATCCGGTGCAATATTATATGAAATTGATTATGGTAAACATATCCAAGAAACAAGTCGTGTAGCCCGAAACGTTCTTATTTATCACAGAACACCGATTTGCAAAAAAACAAGCACCCAATTACTAAAGAAAAAAGCATATAATGTTGAAACAGTAGAACGAATATTTAATGAACAAGAATTTCTGTCACTTATTATAGCTGAAGGATGGCATCTCGAATCATCATTAGTAATTAGTGAAGATTTTTCGCATGACTATTATGACATTACATATACATTTGTTCGAAAAACAAACGACATTATCCACAAAAAAGAACTTACTCCAGCAAAGGCAATAACAATGACACTTGAAGGAACTCCCCCATTTTCTGCAACGACACAGCCGGAAGATATTTTACGTGATAAAGCAGTTCAGTTAATGAACAATGCCGTACAATATATGCAGCAAAATAATCACGAATCCGCCTTATCTGAATTAGATGAAGCCATCATACATTATCCGCAAATTCCTAATTTACAATATCTGCGTTCATTATGTTTATGGAAAACGGGTAAAATGAGCGAGGCATTTATAGCGATGTTTGGTGAATTAAAAGTAGCACCCCATAATGAACAAGTCCTTTATACTGCTTCAATGGCTTCACGAGCAATACAGCCGTATATTGAGTCATCATCCGCATATATTCAGAATATAAAACAACAGATAGAAATGTTGCGTAAGTTTGAGTTTAAGATATTTTCGCAAAGCGGTGAAGATGGTACATTAATGGGAATTTTATCTCGTGTCGGTACAACGAACAAAAAATTCATGGAAATAGGTATCGGAAATGGGGATGAATGTAATACTGCCAATTTATCCATAAATCATGGATGGTCAGGTTTTCTTGTGGATGGTGATGATCAGCAAGTCCGCAATGCACGTCATTTTTACAGACATTGCCCACAAGTCCGTGTTGAACAATGTTTCGTCACAACAGATAATATCAATGAATTATTAATTTCCCATCGTGTCACAGGAGAAATTGATGTCATGTCATTAGATATTGACGGCAATGATTATTGGATTTTAGAAAAATTAAATGTATTGCATCCGCGCGTCGTTATTTTGGAATATAATCCTACTTTTGGTCCTGAGCGTTCTGTGACTGTTCCTTATGATCCTGAATTTTATCGTATGAACTATCATAAAAGCGGCTATTATCACGGTGCATCGCTATCCGCATTAGCAAAATTAATGTCATCGCGGGGCTATATACTTATAGGCTGTGATTCAAATGGATATAATTCATTTTTTGTACGTAAAGATGTCGCAGAAGGTATTTTTATCGAAGTACCGCCACAAATGGCATATTATCCGGCAAAACCACGTTTCAGACATGGTTCACCGGAAGTGCAATTTGCCGTAATAAAAGAATTACCATTAATTGAGGTATAATCATCATGAGCGCAGAACGCATTGAACATAATGGCATTCGTTATGCCGAAGTAATTAGAGCAGATGTAAAAGTCTCCCATACAATATTCTATTCTCCTCCCGAATCATCATTTCAATTCGGTTTATTGGCGCATGATGCAGGATTTATTGAACCACCGCATTATCATAAACCATTCAAAAGAGAAATTGTGGATTTACAACAAATGTTTGTGGTTCAAAGAGGCATCGTTGCTGTGGAACTTTATACGGATGACGGAGAATTATTACGCGAAATTACTTTATATGCCGGTGATGGTATTGTCCTAATTCATGGCGTTCACGCTATACGCGTCATTGAAGATATGCAATGTATCAGTGTTAAACAAGGACCATATCTGGGTATCGAAAATGATAAAATATTTGTAGAGGCAAAAAAAAATGATTCCGGTATTTGAACCTATTATAGGTGAAGAAGAAATTGCCTATGTCACTGATGCACTTCGCAAAGGTGAAATATCAGGTTCTTTCGGCGGTTATATTCCTGAATTTGAAAAACAATTTGCGGATTTTTGTGGTGTGAAACATGGTATTGCCGTTTCGAGCGGTACAACTGCTTTACATCTTGCAGTACAAGCTGCAGGTATTGGTCGTGGAGATGAAGTCTTGGTCAGTGCCTCCACAAATATTGCAACAGGTTTAGCTGCTTATCATAATGGTGCTGTTCCGATAGCGATAGACTCAGAACCCATCACGTGGAATATTGACCTTGACAAAATTGAGGAAAATATTACACCACAAACAAAAGCAATTATTCCCGTTCATTTATTTGGTCACCCCGTTGATATGGATGCACTCTTGGACATTGCAAAAAAATATTCTCTCACGGTAATTGAAGACTGTGCGGAATCTCATGGGGCAACAGTGCGAGGGAAAATGACAGGTTCCTTTGGTGATATGGGATGTTTTAGTTTTTATGCCAATAAAATTATTACAACAGGCGAAGGCGGAATGATTGTCACCGATAATGATATACTGGCAGAAAAATTACGATTATTACGCAATCTTGCATTTACAAAGCCACGTTTTTATCATGAATTACCCGGACATAATTTTCGTATGACAGGGTATCAAGCGGCAATGGGTATAGCACAACTTAAAAAAATCAATCAATTTATTGAAGACAAACGAAGAATTAGTGCAGAATATACACAACAATTATCAACAATACCGTATATTCAAACACCCGCAGAAATGTCTTGGGCTAAAAATGTCTATTGGATGTATGCAATTGTCTTGAGAAATCATCCAACTGTGACAAGAGATATCCTTGTATCATACCTTCAAGAAAAAGGAATTGAAACCCGAACATTTTTTTGTCCCATGAATATACAACCTTGTTTTTATGATAGTGAAGGTTGGCGGCATATTCCCTGCCCTATTGCTGAGAATCTATGGCAAACGGGATTATATTTACCCTCCGGATGTACTTTAACAATAGAACAAATTACCTATATTTCTTCGATGATAAAGGAGTGTTTGTCATGATTTCATATATTGGACGACATGCTGCACTCTATGATATTTTTTATCAGGATAAAAATTACAAAAATGAATCTGAATTTATTCATAAGTATTTTTGTCATAATGGGCATGGAAGTACTCTGTTTGAAGCAGCATGTGGCACAGGAAATCATGCTTTCGAGTTTGAAAAATTAGGGTATATTGTCACAGCAATAGACAATTCACCTGATATGATTCAAGAAGCTGAAAGAAAGAAATTAGAAAAGAAATCGAATATATCCTTCTCTCTTGCATCAATGAGTGAATTAGATACAGATAAATTCCATAACTATGATTATGCTATCTGTCTTTTTGATTCTTTGGGATATGTATTGACAAATGATAATATTAAAAATACTTTGTGTAATATATATTCTTTACTGAATCCCGACGGTATTTTCTGCTGTGAAGTATGGCATTCTGCGGCGATGCTTAAAGGATATTCCCCTGTTCGCTATAAACAATGGAATATTGGCGATACAGAGCTGATACGCATTTCTGAAACTTCACTCGACACAATATCATCCGCGGCAAAAATTGACTTTACTATTCTTGAACTACATAAAAATGGTTCATATACTAAAATACAAGAGACACAGAACAATCGTTTTTTTTCTGTCAATGAGATAACATATTTTCTTACGGAAGCCGGATTTACTGATATTTCTATTTTTGACAGTTTTACTCAGGACACACATATTAACGACCAAACATGGCATTTACTCTGTTTTGGTCATAAAAAAAACACCAAATGAGGAGCAATAGAATGACAATAGGATTTTTTGCAAGTTTTAATGAAACAGCAGGTGGTGTATTTCAATATGCTGTTTCTATGTTTAGAGCATTATCGCAACGCAAGGAAAAATTTATAGCGATTCTTGCTCCTCATAGTCCATTATCGGCATATATTCCTAAGCATTGGGACATTATCGAATATCCTCAACATTTGTGGACTACCAATGAACATCGTCAAGGAAAAATAAGCGGAGATGGTTTTGATTTAACAGAAAACGGCATAAACCGAGGTGCATATAACTTTTTCAAAAAACATAATATTGACTTACTTCTCTTTGCTGCGCCTGAACTTATTTCCTTTGAAAGCGGTATTCCCTATATTATGCCTTTTCATGACTTACAGCATCGAATACAACCACATTTCCCGGAAGTATCTGCATTAGGCACATGGCAATGGCGTGAGTATTTATTCCGCAATGGTGCAAAATATGCTCATGGTATTCTTGTGGACTCCGAAACTGGTAAAGAGGATGTTCTTCACTATTATGGTGATAAAATTACAGCGGATAAACTATTTATCCTTCCTTTGCCGCCGGCATATACCACAGTAAGTACAAAAAAATTTAATCGCGATAATTTTCTCAAAAAATATACTTTACCCGAAAAGTTCTTTTTCTATCCTGCACAATTCTGGATGCATAAAAATCATACACGATTATTTCACGCTTTACATATCGCACGATTTCGTCATGGTATAGATATGCCCATTGCACTTGTCGGTTCTCGAACAGGCGGAGAAGCCGAAGCTCGTGAAAGAATACATTATTTAGCGATGTATGTAGCAGAACAATTTGCAGTTCAAGACCTCACTCGTTATTTGGGATATGTTCCCGATGAAGATATGCCGCATTTATATAAAGAATCATGCGGATTAATTATGCCAACAATGTTTGGACCGACTAATACTCCCGTTTCTGAGGCATGGAGTTTGGGTTGTCCCGTTATTAGTTCAGATATTCGTGGTATTCGCGAACATATTGGTGATGCAGGGGCTTTGGTAAATCCTAATTCTGCCGAAAATATCGCAGAGGTAATGATTCAACTTTGGACAGATGATACCGTAAGACAGCAGCTTATTACAAAAGGAAAGCAAAGGATTAGTGAATATAATCCATCACATTTTTCTGTACTGCTGAACAATGCAATTGATAGTGTTTTGCCGACTTTAAAGGAAAAAAGTGATTTTTTTCTCTAAAGGAGAGTTTGCATTCACCAATCAAATTCTCCGAAATTAATAATATTTCAGCCCGTTCACACGATAAAATTACTATAGCAACGACAATTGCACCTTTTGATATAGAAAAACAAAAAAAAGCAGTGCAGTCGTGGATTTCATTGGGATTTCATGTCGTTTCTCTTAACTCGAAAGAAGAAATTGAGTCTCTATCGGCACATTTTCCAATGATTTCCTTTTATGAATGCAATAAAACGGCAATTGATATTTGTGGTAAACCACTTCAGTTCTTTGATAATTTTCTTCATTATTTTCGAGATACCGACACAAAAATATGTGCTATTGTAAATTCTGATGTCATATTAAGAACAGACAATACTTTTCTTTCCTTTATTCGTGAGAACGTAAAAGATTCTTTTCTCTTTGGTAGCCGTTTGGATGTTGTAGATGCACATTTGGAACATGGTATTATGTACAAAAACGGTTATGATTACTTCTTCTTTGACCAATCTCTCATTTCTTGCTATCCTGCAACAGATTATGCGTTGGGCGCACCATGGTGGGATTATTGGGCAGTGTTTTGTCCATTAAATTGTGGACATACGGTAAAACAAATTCTCTCCCCTATTGCCATTCATATTCAACACCCGATGAACTATAATATGAAGCTATGGTTTCACTATGGCTCATTATTTTCAGAGTATGTACGCAACAATACACGGATATTTGTTAATGAGTTTTCAACTATATTCCAAGAAGGTGAACAGGAGGGAATTAATGCTCTTATTTCCAATATTTCCATAATATCAAATAAACTCATTCATGCTCTTTCACAAAAAATCCTTATAGATATTCCGGCTATAACACCACAAACCACCGATACTTATAAAGTAAGTGCCATTGTATCGCTCTATAATGCGGAAAAATATATTGCGGGATGTTTAGAGAATCTTATCAATCAAACACTCTACAAAAAAAATCAACTTGAAATTATAATTATTAATAGCAATTCTCCTCAAAATGAAGAAATAATTATTCAAGAGTATATAGAGAAGTATCAACATATACGATATATAAAAACGGAGCAAAGAGAAACGGTCTATCAAGCATGGAATCGTGGCATCGCAATGGCTCAAGGACAATATGTTACGAATGCTAATGCTGATGACCGCCACAGAATTGATGGTTTAGAAATTTTGTCACGCGCTTTAGATTGTATTCCCGATATTGGTATTGTCTATGCAGATTCCTTTGTCACTTCGGTAGAAAATCAAACATTTGATAATTGCACACCCCATTTGCGCTATTCTTTACCCGATTTTAATCTTGGTACACAATTATCCAGCAGTTGTTTCGGAGCACAACCAATGTGGCGTAAATCAGTTCATACTACAATTGGATTATTTTCTTCAGAGTGGTCTATTGCAGGTGATTATGACTTTTTTATTCATGTCGCTTGGAAATATAAAGCTGCTCATATTCAAGAAACGCTTGGTTTATTTTTATCCAGAAATGATAGTGTCAGCGGATATGATAATGCACAAAAAACAATTCAAGAAACTCTCAATATTCTACGGAAATATCGTACAAATATTCCATTGGAAGATTTATATCCTGCATTACTTCACGATTCTACACCTTTGGCAAGAATGTCAGCATTGTGGGATATGGGTAATCTTTGTGCTTTAAGTCCATACAGAGATTATGAACTAGCTCTTGAATTTTATCAAAAAGCTATTGATATTGATGGATTAACGCAACAAGAAGAAAATGCAATTCAAAAAGGATTAGCAAATAATGCCGGAGTGATAGCTTTTTGTATGAATAACTTCGATCAAGGTCTATCTTTATTGCAAGCGGCTTTACCCTCAATCGAAGCACAATCGAATATAGAATTGGTTAAAAAATCTTTGGAACATGGAACACGCCTGTATGCGCTTCATTTTCGCATGACGCAGTTCAATCATCCGGTTATACTGCAAGCACGTATGGCAAAGGGAATTCGATTAAATGAATGTGGAAATTTTGAATATTCGGATGATCATCAACAAGTTTTCTGGGATGGATATATCGGTATGGATGGTGTACCAGTCACTGATGAAGAAATTCTGACAGCAAAAAAATTATTACCAAGAGTTTCCACATTTATTCCGGAAAATACTATTCCGACTCCCGCATCAAAAAAAAAGATTCTGATGACAATGTATGGATGGAATGAAGAAGGCGGCGGCACACAATTACCGCGTGCTATTGCTTTTGCCCTTGCCGAACAGGGTTATGAAGTCCATGTTATGTACGCTGCTGCTTATACCGATTCTTCACTACCTTCCTATTCCGTTGTACGTCAGAAAGATGGCAATATTTCTCTATATGGAATATTCAATCGCGCTACTGTATTTTATGACCTGCAAAATCCACAAAGAGAAATAGCCGATGCTAAAGTGCAAGCAATTTTCCAAAATCTCTTGGACGAAATTTCACCGGATATTATTCATTTTCACAATTTTCTCGGTTTATCATTGGCAATCGTAGCAACTGCACGAAATCAATCTATACCATATATTTTTACTCCACATAATTATTGGACTTTATGCCCGCGTTTGTATCTTCTTAACAAAGATGGCGCTCAATGCTCCGGACCTTCATCCGATGGAAAAAAATGCGCACAATGTGTTGATAATAGCGATGAATACAGTCATTATTCTTCACGTCTTTCTCACGCAATTACTTTATTTTCAGATTCCGGCAACAGGACAATTCCTCCATCACATCGTACAAAGCAATTACTTGTAGAACATGGATTTACTCATGACACTATCACAGTAATACACCAAGCATCTCCCATCACTGAACAATTATGGCATAGTGTCGGAAAAGTAAGAAAGAATGGCAATACATCAGAAAAACTCTCTATTCTCTATTGCGGTGCTTTACTGCCAATAAAAGGAGTCCATATTCTTGCGCAAGCAGTGCAGTATTTATCTCCTGATGCTATTTCTGTGAATATTTACGGAGGCGGCTCACAAGAGTATATTCGCTATCTGCAATCATTGGATACAAACCATATTCTACATTTTCATGGTAAATATTCTCTCAATGATTTACCGAATATTTTGAAGCAAGCAGATATTATGGTAGCACCCTCATTATGCGAAGAGACAGGCGGACTTATTTTGACAGAAGCATTAGCGGCGCGTGTACCCGTGATTGCTTCAGCTATTGGAGGTTACACTGATTTTATTCATAATGATAGTAATGGCTATCTATTTACGCCGGGTTCATCACAAGAATTATACAATATTTTGCAATTATTAGTGTCAGATAGATCAAAATTACACTCATTACTACAAAAAATGGGTGCGCCGCGTCTATTTTCCGACTATATTAACGATATAACTGTTCTTTATTCACAATTAATACAATCTCATAACAATGAAAGAAAAAGTTCATATACAAATATTGGATAAATATCGCTGTTCCTCACAGGCAAGACAGCATATTGTCTATGCCGATGAGCCACAAGAACTTGGCGGAACAGATACTGCACAATCACCCAATGAATTATTACTTTCTGCACTTGGTTCTTGCACCGCAATTACCTTAACAATGTATGCAGAAAGAAAAGGTTGGATTTTTTCTCTATTAACTATTGATCTTTCGATGGAATCAGAACATAGTACAAATGGTAAAATCTCAAGAATCGAAAGAGTTATTCATTGCGAAGGAAATTTCGGTCATGAGGAAAAAGAACGTTTACTTCATATAGCAAAACAATGTCCGGTGGCAAAAATACTTACCGGCACAGTCACAATCACAACAACATTATCGGAGTCATAATGAAAAATATCACAAAAAAATATGATAATGGTGAAATTACCGTTATCTGGCAACCCGCAATGTGCAGCCATTCCGCTAAATGTTTTCACGGCTTACCATCGGTGTTTGATCCGAGAAAAAAACCGTGGGTAACTCCCGAAGGCGGCTCAACGGAAGAAATAATTCGACAAGTTGAGCAATGTCCTTCCGGTGCTTTATCATATATAAGAAATGATGGGAATGTAATAGAAGAAAAATCAGAGAGTATTGAATCCGAAACAATTATCGAGCCATTACCAAATGGTCCACTTTTAGTCTATGGTACTGTTCATATTCGTCATGGTGACAATGAACCGATAATAAAACATAAAGTAACAGCATTTTGTCGTTGCGGGGCTTCTTCCAATAAACCATTTTGCGATGGAACACATACAAAAATCGGTTTTCATGGATAATGTATAAGGTTACTTACTCCCCTCAAATATCCGTAATGATTTCTGAGGGGAGTATTTTATTTTATGAGAACCTTGTATAAACTCTGCGAAAACAATGTCCCGCAACAACGAACTATGAAAAAACAGAAACAGTAATATTTCATAGTTATATATCTTTGATTACTCTTTCCATTGAATTATTGAGCTTTCTAATTTTAACCCACCTGATTTTTCAATTCGTAGTAATGGCTTTCTCTGTCCTGTCTTTAGATTAAGCTCAAGGAATACAATTGCCATTGTTGCATTCTTCTGATTACTTTCTAAATCACCCTCTAATAATGTAAAACCTACAATAAGTATGTCATTAGAAACATTACTAACCGTTAATCCTGATCTGATTATAATACTTTTAGGGTACGGAGGGTTCCATGGAGACAAGTCATATTCATGACAGATCCATTTATTATTATCCCATGTATATATTTCAGTATTTCGATATATTTCAAACATCATTGGTCTATCATAAACTGAAAAATATTTTCCTTTGTTTTGGTAGTACATATCATATAATCCACCTCCATTGTCATCTAATAAAAACATTTCCAGACTTGTTGTATCTAAGCAGTATAATACGTCTTTGTATCCTCGAAAGACAAACATATTATTCACAAAACCATAGGGCGTTAATCTAGTGGAGAAATATCGTGATGTTTTATTAACATGATTATAAAATACATATACATTCTGTGCGATAGGAAACACAAGATTATTTTCATTCCCACAGCTAAGACTTGGATTAGCAACTTCAGAAATAAAGTTGAGCATAAATGTATCTCTATTATAAGAATTTTTTGTTTTAATAAGTTCATGGAGATAATAGCTCATTCGTCCATACTCTATTGGATTGGTAATGACAAAAATTTTATCATTTGTTGCTGAAACAACATAAACATTATTTATTGAGTTTATTTTGTAATAATCTTGTGATGTACTATCAAAGAAATAGAGATTATCATTGAGGATAAAAGAGAAATCATTGGCAAGGACTTTACCGTAAAGTAACGAATATATTAGTATAATCAATGAAAGAAATTTCATATTTATTTTTCCTCCGGACCGGGTGGAATAGTACCTTCGGGCATATTCAACCAATATGTCAAGCCGGGCATTGGACTGAAATGGGAATCAAAATTCCAACTTAGTGTAATAAAATGAAACTGATATCCTCTATAAGGACGAAATTCACTTTTTTTATTAATATATGGATTATCCGGATTATGTCCATCAGGATAGAACCATGTTCGAGGTTTCCATTTTTTTATTGCTGTACGAATGCTATCTTCTAACATTATCCAAAACTTGTCTTCTTTGGGAATACTGTTGCCAATATTATATAACGGATTGATTATTATACTCTTTATTTCATTTTTTTTACCAGTTGTAATATAAACAGATACATATATATCTATTATATAATATTTACCATAGTAAACAAAATCTATAAGTTCGGAATGTAAGACGGGAGGCAATCCCGGATAAGCAAACTCTTCAAATAATGAATCGGGTTTCATCCGTTTATTTGAATCCTCTTTCAGATATACTTGTCCATACATATCTGATACTACAAAAAAAAACAGAACGAATACAGTATAATGTATGTATCTCATAACTTCTTATCTTTTATTTATCATCTTCTTCATCAAATTACCCGACTTGATGCTCTATAATATTTTTAGAATGTCTCACCCAAGTCGAACTTCGGCTTGTATCATCGGTTGTGGCAATGATGCTCCAATAGCCGGAACAAAAAGATGCGCCGCTTTTGCACAAAATTCTCTTTCATCTGCTTGCAAACGACTTGTCATCATACGGAAAGGATTTAATCGCTGCATAGGCACAGAAACCGCAGCCCGCGCAGCTTCTAATATTTTTGATTGCAATGCAGGTCCATAGCAAAAGCACATATCAATAAATGGGACATAACCTGAGAGTAATTTTTCTATTTCTTTTTCACATACTTCGGGAAATGATTCAGGCGATGGTATAACCAATAAATTATAATATGCTAACTCGCCATTTTTTAAGACACTCACATCACAGTAATTTTCTTGCATGCCAATCAACAAACAAATACTATTATGGGCATCGGGGTAATTATACAATAATGCTCCATTTGCTGCAAAGTGGCTTGCTTGAATATTTTTTAATGGTACGCCTGTCATGGTAAGAATAAATTCACAAGCCATCAAATATTTTTTTTCCATCATAATGGCAACCATCATTGCGGTGCCGTCTAAACGCGGACACATCGGATATACAGCCGATGTAAAATCATCAAATGAATGCTGAGGATAAGCATTTTTGATTTCAAATTCGAGCATTCGCCGTAATTGCTTGGTATCGGAAGTGTCTAATGCCGGGAATTGATGTACAAAAATATTATCAACAGGAACAGCTATAGTCGCACTGACAGCACCTTCTGCCATCTGCGGTAAAAATGACTCCAAACGTGTGAGTGCGTCCATATAATCGGTATCGCTTTTTACGGTTTCGGCAATCACACCTATATCAGTTAATTCAAGCCCTTTTTGCCCGGGTTGTATTTTAGTAATATATGTGCGGTCTGCGCCAAAATAAAGAGAAAGTGTTGTATCCATCATCATCACCGATTATAGTATATATGTTATCGTTTTTTTTCGACTGTAAGATGTTTTTTCATTTTTTCAAATTTTTTTTCACCAATTCCTTTAATATTCATAATATCTTCGGGAGATGAAAATCTTTGTGATTTTCTGTATTCTATTATTTTTTCAGCCGTTTTTTCTCCCACTCCGGGCAACATCATCAGCTCTGCTTTGGTTGCAATATTGAGATTTATGGGCTTGGTAGGTAATGAATTAGATTTTTTTTGCTCAGCTTTTCCTTCGGGCGTTGTATTGTACACTGCTGTATCGAGAGCATTGCCTTGCAGTCCCACTCCCGAATATGTACTTTGTTGTTGCGATGCCACACTATCAAGTATTGCAAAAATTTCTTTTTCAATTGTCGAATAATGCGAATGACTGCTTTCTTGGGGCAGAAACATTTTTATAGCAATGCCACAGAGTAAACCACCGACAATAATTGCGACAGCTATTAATTCTTGTTTTGTAATCCCAAATAATGTTTGCAAATTTTTCATATTCGACATTATTGACATTTTATACTCTATCCCCTCAGTATATATTGAAGGGATAGAGCATAAGAAAATTTATGATTGTAATAATCGGAAATCTCTGTCGCCGGCATATTCTGCATCAGCTCCAAGCAATTCTTCAATACGCAATAATTGATTGTATTTTGCCACACGGTCAGTTCTGCTTGGCGCACCTGTTTTTATTTGACCCGCATTAGTTGCAACCGCAATATCGGCAATAGTTGCATCTTCTGTTTCACCTGAACGATGCGACACGACAGTCGTATAGCGATTGCGCTGTGCCATTTCCATTGCCGTAAGCGTTTCGGTTAATGTGCCGATTTGATTTACTTTAATGAGAATGGAATTTGCCACACCTTGTTGGATACCACGAGCAAGAAAATCAGGATTTGTCACAAATAAATCATCGCCGACCAATTGTACTTTTTGCCCGAGTGCATTTGTGAGTTTTTTCCACCCATCCCAATCATTTTCACCCATCCCGTCTTCGATGGAAATAATTGGGTATTTTTCACAGAGGCGCACATACCATTCCACCATTTCATCGGAGGTTTTTAATTCTTGCGTTGATTTATACATGCGATATTTTCCTTCATGCACCATTTCGCTTGCTGCAACATCCACTGCTAATTGAATTTGATCTCCGGCAGAATAACCCGCAGCCGCAATTGCGTCAAGAATCACATCGAACGCTTCTTCATTTGATTGCAATGATGGAGCAAATCCGCCTTCATCACCCACCGAAGTATTATAATGTTTTTTCTTCAATACATTTTTTAAATGATGGAATATTTCAGTGCCCGCGCGCAATGCTTCGGAAAATGTGGAAAATCCGCTTGGAATCACCATAAATTCTTGAATATCCACTGTATTGTCGGCATGTTTACCACCATTTAGAATATTCATCATCGGTGTTGGCAACACACGAGCATTAACACCGCCCAGATAACGATGCAATGGAATATTATACCATGCAGCAGTGGCTTTTGCACAAGCTAATGATACACCCAGAATAGCATTGGCACCCAAATTTGATTTATTTGTCGTGCCATCCAAAGTGAGCAACAGTGTATCAATTTGTCTTTGGTCAGAGCAATCCAAACCAATAAGAGCATCAGCAATAATTTCATTGACATTCGCAACGGCTTTGGTTGTTCCTTTGCCCAGATAACGAGCAGGATCGCCATCGCGTAATTCACATGCTTCATGCTCACCTGTGCTGGCACCGGAAGGAACGGCGGCGCGCCCCATATAACCATCATCAAGAATAATATCAACTTCGACAGTGGGGTTGCCGCGCGAATCAATAATTTCACGGGCTATAACATCTTCAATAATCGGAATCATACATCACGAAATAAATATGAAAAAAAAATTATACTTGAATTGCATCAATCTCGGCTGCCAAACGAAAATCTAATTCCGTCAAGCCACCTTGGTCATGAGTAGATAAGCAAATTTGCACTTTGTTCCATCCGGTCAAATGAATATCGGGATGATGATCCATTTTTTCCGCCAGAATAGCTATTGCATTGATTAATCCTATTGCACTCACAAAATTTGAAGGTGCAAAATAACGAATAATTATCGTATCATGATGTTCCCACAATGGATGCTTGCCCATCAAATACGTAATTTCTTCCTTTTCTAAAAGTCGAGGACGTGCCATCGAAAGATTCTCCCGCCATTGATTAAAAAGTATTCACAAAAAATAAAAACCCGACATGCATATTTGAAATGTATGTCGGGTAAACGATACTCATGGTCTGTATCTTATGCGACGACTGCTTCGAGGCGTTCGGTAATATATGATTTTGACACAGCTCCGATGATAGTGTCGGCGATTTTGCCGTCTTTGAATATCAATAATGTCGGTATGGAGCGTACACCATATTCCATAGCAACATTGGGATTGTTATCAACATCTAATTTTCCGATACGTGCTTTTCCTTCATAATCGGCAGCAAGTTCTTCGATAACTGGTGCTATCATACGACATGGACCACACCATGTTGCCCAAAAATCTACTAAGACAGGTGAAGATGATTCAAGAACTTCGCTTTTGAAGTTATCATCTGTGAAATGAAGCGCATTAGCCATTAATCTAACCTTTGAATAATAATAATATGTGAAGAGTTTAAGACAAAATTACAGAAGATTATCTATTCTGTAAGCGATGTGGATTGACGATGCACATCGCCCATTTGTGTATAAGTTGAAGATAACTCAACAGACATTCACCAGAACATCATTAACATTATTTACATAACTTTTTGATTTTATTGAAATTGCTTTTTTATCAACCCTAAAGATGCTTGAGAATATGCCCCATTTTATACTTTTTGGTTTTGAGATATTCCTCATTTTCGGGCACAGGTTCTATCTCTATGGGAACTCTGTCCACAACTTCCAAACCATAACTTTCCAATCCTACCCTTTTTGTCGGATTATTGGTCATAAGCATCATTTTTCTAACCCCAAGTTGATTAAGTATTTGAGCGCCTATACCATAGTCACGTGCATCGGGCTTAAATCCGAGAGCTTCATTTGCTTCGATGGTATTCATGCCTTGTTCTTGCAAAGAATATGCTTTAATCTTATTGGTAAGTCCAATGCCTCGACCTTCTTGACGCATATAGAGAATTACACCTTTTCCGGCATGTTCAATCATTTCCATTGCTCGATGAAGTTGTTTACCGCAATCACAACGCAAAGAATGGAAAATATCGCCGGTCATACATTCAGAATGTGCGCGCACCAAAATCGGTTCATCAGCAGAAATTTCGCCTTTGACCAGAGCTAAATGCTCTTTACCATCGGTTATATTTTCAAATATTTTTACTTGAAAATTACCATATTCGGTGGGTAGCTGTGCTTCGGCAACAAAGCGTACCAAAGACTCTTTTTCTAAACGATAGGCAATAAGATCTTTTACCGTAATAAGTTTGAGTGAGTGCTTTTCGGCAAAATCAAATAATTCTTCACCGCGCGCCATTGTGCCGTCATCTGCAAGAATTTCACAAAGCACTCCGGATGGTTGTAAGTCTGCTAATTTCATCAAATCAATGACGGCTTCCGTGTGGCCCGCACGACGCAATACTCCGCCGGGACAAGCAACTAATGGGAAAATATGCCCGGGTCTCCCAAAATCTTCCGGCTTTGATTGCGGATTGATAAGTGCCTGTACAGTTGCTGCACGGTCATGAGCAGAAATGCCCGATGTTGTACCATGCACATAATCAACCGACACAGTAAAGCGTGTTCCGTGCAAAGCCGTATTATCGGCAACCATTGATGTAAGTTCTAATTCCTCCGCACGTTGCTGTGTAATTGAGGTACAAATTAACCCGCGCGCATGAACTGCCATGAAATTAATCATATCGGGTGTGGTAAATTGTGATGCACAAATAACATCGCCTTCATTTTCACGATCTTCATCGTCCACAACTATGACAATTTTTCCGGCTTGTAAATCAGCGACAGCCGATTCTATTGTATCAAATTTTCTCATGAATTTTTTATTTTTTTGTTACTGTCACAATTGCTGTTTTGTCGAACCAAACACGGGTATTTTCTGCAATTTGAATCAGAACTTTACCTTCATTCATATCGCTGATAGTTCCGTGAATACCTGCGCCCGTTACCACTTTATCGCCTTTAGCCATTTCATCCAACATTTTTTTTAGTTCTTTTTGACGCTTCGATTGCGGGCGAATAATCATAAAATAAAAAATAAAAATAATGGAACCGAACATTAACAATGTCGAAATCATGCTGTTCATGCCATCGCCGCCACTTTGCGGTGAAGGAGCCATTGCCATTGCGGGTGCCGCTGCAAGAAGTAAAAATGCTAATTTCATAAATAGTGTATCCTTTCGTAAAAAATATTATAAACGTTTACTCATGTCTTGTTGTAAATTTTTGCTCCATTGACGGAAGCTGCCATCAAGTATTTTTTGTCGGGCTGTTTTGACAAGCCACAGATAAAACCCGATATTATGAATAGTTGCTAATTGAAGCGCGAGAATTTCCTGTGCAATAAACAGATGACGTAAATACCCTAAAGTAAAAGAACTTGTATAGGTAATCACTTCGGGATCCACAATATCGTTGCTGAACTTATATTTCGCATTCCGCAAATTAATTTTACCGCGAGATGTAAATAATGTCGCATTGCGCGCATTGCGTGTGGGCATCACACAATCAAACATATCAACCCCTAACTCAATGGCATTGAGTATATTTTCAGGCGTACCTACTCCCATCAAATATCGGGGTTTATTCTGCGGAATACAATCGGTGGAAATATCAGTCATTTCATACATATTTTCGGCGGATTCGCCAACAGCTAATCCACCAATGCTGTAACCGTCAAAATTCATTTCCACTAAATTATTCATACAAGCTCGACGTAAATCGGGATATGTACTTCCTTGCCCGATACCGAACAGAAATTGTGTATGACCATAGCGCGGTGATGAATTATCAAATGCCTCTTTATTCCTTTTTGCCCAACGTACTGTCATGTCAGCGGATTTTTTGGCATAGTCATATGTAGCCGGATATGGCGTACACTCATCTAAAGGCATCATAATATCCGAGCCAATTATTCTTTGTGTTTCTATGACATTTTCCGGCGTAAAAATATGTTTTGAGCCGTCTAAGTGACTTCTAAATTCAACACCTTTTTCGGTTATTTTTCGTAAATCTTTTAATGAAAACACCTGATAGCCGCCACTGTCGGTCAGTAAGGGTTTATTCCAAGAATTAAATTGATGCAATCCACCAAATGATGAAAGCACATCATTGCCGGGGCGTAAATAAAGATGATAGGTATTTCCCAATATTATTTGCACACCAAGCTCATCTAATTCTCTGTGTTCTATAGCTTTGACAGCTCCTTGAGTGCCGACGGGCATAAATATGGGCGTTTCGATACATCCGTGATCTGTTTGAAGAATTCCGGCGCGTGCCTTACAATCTGCAGCCGTAGTTATTGCGCTAAAAAATGGCATAAAATATTATTTCCTACTAAAACTTGCAAGTCGCATACACACTAAATCTTCTAAAGAACGTATGACCGAAAAAGGTACGGTAAATCCATTAAACATGATTGAAAACGATACAGGTTCGCGATCTCGTGTAAGTGCATACCCTGAAATTGTGGAGACAGATGCCATACTGCCGGTTTTCGCAAAAATATTCGTTTCCGCACGAGAATTTGTCAATCGTTTATGTAATGTACCCCGCTCTCCCGGTATAGCTAATGATGCAATAAATTCATCCCGATTAGGAGAATTATACATCGCATTTAGTACTTTAACAAAGGAAAGCGGTGAACAAAGATTAAGCCGCGAAAGCCCCGAACCATCCGCTATACTAAGTTTCTCTGTTTTGATACCATATTTTGTCAGAAATTTTTTAATCATCTCTATACCATTTTCAAAGCTACCTATACCAGTTTTTTCTTTTGCTATAGTTTTTAATAATACTTCCGCACATAAATTATGGCTGAATCTATTTGTAATAAGAACAATATCCGATAAAGCAGGTGAAAATTGTTCTGCAAGCAATACCAATGAAGGATAATTCGGGAAATAATACATTTCTTTGGATTGCAGAAGTGAGCCACGTATTCTAATCCCGCGACGTTCCAATTCAGAACGCAGTATGGATGCAAAGTATAATGCCGGTTTATGAATGGAAGATTGTATAATAACATTACTTTTTTCTTTGCGCAAAGGTATGCCACCCGAAATAATAAAAGAATTCGATTCCGGGCTGCGTAATCCTTCGGCTGTGGGAGCATAATTAGAATCTGTGGTAATTAAATCATTAATATATGTCACATATTCATTCTCGGGAACAATATCTATATGTGGTTTTTCACCGGCGGCAATACCGGGTTCACAATGAAATTCCACTGTATTATCATAATAATTTAAGCCACTCACTTCGGGTGAGAATGCAAATGGGATGTCTTCAATTGACCATCCTTTCGGATATGGCTCATCAGTAAAATAGGTATCATCGGCAATAATATTTCCCCGAATCGAGGTTATCCCCAATGAATCAAGTTTATTGAATACGGCATCGAAGATGAATGTTGCATCACGGTAAAAGAACTGCGACAATGTTGGGTCACCGCCTCCACGAATGATAATATTGCCGATAAATTCACCGCCACGATTGGCTGTGCCATCTAAGTAAAAAAGGGTTCTATAGCGAAAATCTTTACCTAAGTACTCTAAAGCTGCGGCTGTAGTGATGAGTTTCAAGTTCGATGCCGGTATAAAATTCTTCTCATCATTACGGCGATAGAGAAACTCACCTGTTTCAGTATATTGGGCTGAAACACCAATATTAGTATTTGTAATTTCAGCCCCTTCAAGAATGCCATCGAGATCGCGTTGCAACTCTTTGAGCATTTGCGCACGATATTGGGAACGTTCTTTCGACAATGTATCCGGTTTTCTTTGGGATTTTCCCGTTGCAGCAGGGCGACGTATAAGCAAAGTATCCGTACTGGCATCACTGGAATATCCACATAGTACCATGAATAGCAAGAAGATACCGGTCTGCACGAGTTTCCTGATTATCATGACACACACACCTGCAAGAGGCGGGATTGAGGATGTTTTCATCTGATTGTTTCTTGAACGTATAAAAATGTTGTACAAAATTATGATTGATTTCTCACTCAATAACCCATCTGATGCCTGAATAGAACATTCTGCCCATAATCGGACCCCATACTAAGGAGGCATCGAAGTTCTCTCCATACGGATTTTGGGGATCAATAATTGGGTGATGCTGCATTGTGTCGAGCAAATTTTCTACTCCTGCATACAGTTCAACACCCATAAATGTGTATTGCGCCTGCATGTTCACAATCGAAAAGCCATCAAAAGATGTGGCATAATCATGACTTTCATCACTACCAAGAGAATGTTTAGCTGCAACGAATGGAATTCTTCCTCCACTGCGATATGTCCATGTTGCATCAAATTGCCAATCACTCGGCGCATATGATATACTAAAAAATGATTTATGCGGACTATAAAGTGCCCTCTGTTGCAAAGTACCATTTGTCGTAAATTGCACATCATTAAAACGATATGCCACAGCAAGAGTCAGAGCAGAATAGATTTCGCCTTGTAAACGGATTTGCGCGCTATTGGAAAAACTGCCGGAAGTATTCGTGAAATATACGACATTAGGCGATATGTCAAGATCCGAGATTACCTGATTAATAAATTCCGTTCTGAAAATATCTGCATCAAGGGTAAACATTTTATCAAATACCGAAAAATAAACGACAGTTCCTATACCAATATTCCATGATTCTTCAGGTTGTAATGAGACGGGAATAGTGATAGTGCGTGAGCTTGCCAAAAATGCAACATTTTCTGCGAATATATTAGCAAATCGCAGTCCTTTACCTGCAGAAAATCGAATTGTTGATTGTTCATCAATATCATATTTAACCATCATCCTCGGTATTATCAAATCACCTGCAATATTATGTCTGTCATAGCGAATACCTGTTAATACTGTCCATTTTTTTTCCGGTTTTATTGTTGCCTCAGCGAATATTCCGGGTACGCTTTCCGTGCGACTTAGATTAGACACATCGAATATTTCTTCAATATTATCAGCAAGATAGCTTGTACCGGAAACAATCGAAAAATTATCATCGAATTTTGCAGTAAACACAGCCCGTGCAGTGACAGTATATTCTTTACCGTTATAATGACGTAACCCGAATAATGATCTCTGACTATGTGTTTGGTATGTGCCGAAAAATGCCAAATGATATTTTTCATTATCATCAAGTACATGACCGCTTTTAAAAAATGCTTCATAACGTTCTGTATTTACCGTTATGCCATAAGGATTCCAACGAGCAATTGATTGTGATGTTCTAAAATTATTTTCACCGGCAATTCTTTCTTCGGTAAGTGCTTTTATTCCCAATTGTACCATCGTATATTCATTCGCATAACGCCAACGATTAAAAATATTAATTTGGCTGCGCTGTGGAATATCAAGAAAGCCGTCGCCATTATTGTCAATTGTATTATTCATAATAGTGCCATGTGCCAATAATGTTGTCCCAAAATCCTCTGTAAAACTGTAAGAATGTACCAAATTACCCTCCCATCGCCCAATAGGATTAAAGTAAGCATTGAGATGCAATCGCTCACTCTCATGTGGCTTTTTTAATTCAATCTCCATTTGCCCCGTCATTGCTTCATAACCATTGACAACCGAAGCCACGCCTTTAGATAATGAAATACTTTCCAACCATGTGCCGGGAATATACTCCAATCCATACGATGAAGCTAAACCGCGAATTGTAGGCAAACACTCGGTAAGCACCTGCACATAACTTCCTTGCAAACCTAACATTTCTATTTGTTTAGCACCTGTTACCGCATCGGAATACGAGACATCAACTGTGGCATTGGTCTCGAAACTTTCGGCAAGTGAACAACAAGCTGCTCTTTTAAATTCTTTTTCGGTCATTTTTTCTGTCGGTAAGATGGTGGCAGTGGATATAGTCGTTGCATCCGACTCCGCTTCTACAACAACTTCTTCCGATATTTTGGGTTGTAGTGAAATTGCGAGTGTATCACCTATCCTATAATCATGAACATGAAAAGTATCTGTCACATAACCTATTGCAGAAATTACCAGCTCATGTGTTTGTGGAGACTCTTGTAAGCGGAATACACCGTTTTTTGTTGTCAGCACACCTTTGGCGGTGCCATTCCATTGTACTTTTATACCTTCAAGCAGTGTTTTATCTTGTGCCGAAGTGACTTTACCAATGATAAAGTTTTGTGCTCTTCCTGTTAGAATAGCGGAGAGAAACACGAATATTATACTACAATATAGTTTCATTTTTTGTAAATTAAAATGGATAAAAAGTAATACCGCAATGCAGTATTACAACATTTGAATTAAGAAAAAAATGAAAATCTTATAGTCGAAGAATTTGAATAGTGTGAGCTAATTCTTTATCGGGCGGAATATCTGATTCTACAAATTCAGAGGTAAGAAAAGTAGTATTTTTTTGTAAATCAAAGACATAAAATATTGACAAAACGACAATATCAACTATTGTATCCCATGATGTCATCGGTGATATAAGCCAAGAATCATTACTGTCGAAAGTCAGTATTTCATCGCCACATTGATTATCGTCATTTTCAGAATTACAACAATCTTCTTGCTCCGTATTTTCACAACATGCACTTTCATCATTGGCATGATGATTATCTTGAGATATTGTACCTTGATGTAAGCCAAAAAGAAATTCAGTATTTTCAACAGTACCGCAACAGAAATGTTTAACCACACTTATTCCACCCGAATAAATCGGAATAAAAATAATAAGTATGACTGTGAAGACTGCTTTACCGTATTTCATGATGCAAAATTAATGATAAAAAGTATTTATGCAAATGATTGTGTTCCGGTACTGCCAAAACCGCCTTCGCCGCGTTGTGTCTGCCCCAAAGTTTCTACTATTTCCCATTGGATATGCTCATAGCGAGCAATAACTATTTGTGCAATACGATCGCCATTGCGAATAGTGAAGTCTTCTTTACCGAAATTGGCAAGGATAACTTTAATCTCACCACGATAATCACTGTCAATGGTTCCCGGAGCATTAAGACAAAACACACCCTGTTTGGCAGCTAAACCGGAGCGAGAACGTACCTGACATTCAAAACCTTGGGGTAAAGCAATTGCCAACCCCGTAGGAACAAGAGCTATTGAACCGGGAGCAATTATGATTGGTTCATCGGTAAAAGCACATATATCCATTCCGGCAGAACCTTCGGTAGCGTACTGTGGTAAGGCATAGTTATTGCCACCGCCATCGGTATAAAGTTTCTTGATTTGTACATTCATATCATTCATCCATCACAAAATGTCACTATTTTTTTTCTGTTATCGTCTGAAGAGCATCTTTATTTCATTTTAGGGAAAATATCATGGCTTATGATCCACTTATAGTACAGCCGATGCGCGAAGAATTAACTCGTCATGGCTTTCAAGAATTGCGCAGCGTTGAAGATGTAGATAATGCAATGCAGAAAAAAGGTACCGCTCTCCTTGTTATAAATTCTGTATGCGGATGCGCAGCAGGCAGTGCAAGACCGGGTGTGGTGAAGTCTTTAGAACATACAGTGAAACCGGAATACTTGTTTACTGTATTTGCCGGACAAGATGTGGAAGCTACCCAAAAAGTACGCGAATATTTACAACAACCCCCTTCGTCTCCATCAGTGGCAATATTAAAAGATGGTCAATTGGTGGGATTTTTACCACGCCACAACATTGAGGGTGCAAGTGCCGACATGATTGCCAATGCTTTAATAGGTGCTTATGACCAGATTTGTGTTACCGCCGATTAAACAGGTATATAGTTTTGTTTTCAGATACATCACATAAAAAAACATATTCCTTCCTGTCTCTTTATCATAAAGCGGTATTTTTGCGATACCGCTTTATGAATATACCTCAAAATCAATGGCGAACTTCTCACAATTTTTACCTATTGTCTTTATCGTTGCAACGTTGAGCTTCGGCTATTTTCTTTGGCTGACAGGTTTAACAGCAAGTCCTCTTGCCTTATTCGGTATAACAATATTTCTCCTTATGCCATTACGTAAGGAACACCCCATCGTACGAAGGACATTACTTTTAGTCTTAATTACTTTTGTCTTATGGTTATTTCAAGATTTGGGGGTTGCGTTATTACCTTTTGGTATATCATTTCTATTGGCATACCTCACTGATCCTTCCGTCAGTTGGCTTGAAAGAAAAAAAATCCCTCGCTGGTTAGCTGCTCTGACCATTGTTCTGTTCATGGGAGGGATTGTCACAATGATTGCAATCTTTGTCTTTCCGGCGGTGTTTTCTCAGTTAGATGATATTATTTCGCAAGTATCATCTTTTGTCACCAATAGTCAGAAGTTTTTGGAAAGTCGTAAATTTTATCGTATGCTTGACGGCTTAGGATTACCTAAAGACACCTTGAAAGACATAGTTCAAAATGAATTTGCACCACGAATCGAAAGTGTTTTTACTTCTATATTACAAGCACTTGCATCGCTATTAACAAGTTTATCACTTTTGGCTTCACAGGTGATCAATGTTATTCTCATACCGATTCTGTCATTTTATTTTGTGAAAGATTTACCCAAACTAAAAACTCTTTTACGTGATATTCTGACTAAAAAAGATAAAAAAGTGTTCAATGATGTAGAAAGAATCAATGCGATAGTCCGAACATATATCGGCTGGCAAATTGTTGCCGCATTCTTTATTGGTACAATATCATCAATTTTGTTTGCTCTTTTTGGCGTACCCTACCCCATCGTATTAGGTATAATTTGTGGTTTATTGAATCCGATACCGATATTTGGAACAATCGCCAGTATGATTATTGCCATTGTTACCATTTTACTTATCAATCCGGAAAATGCTGCTACCGATGTCATCACAGTAACATGCGTAATTAATGGCTTACATTTTGTGAATACTTATGGTATAGAACCAAGGGTTTTAGGCGAAAAAATTGGCTTACACCCCATCATTCTTTTAGCATCACTTTTTATATTCAGTCACTTTTTTGGTTTCTGGGGTTTACTTATTGCGGTACCAGTTACAGCGGTTCTGGTTATGTTTTTCCGCGATTGGAAAGAACAGGGTACTTTACCGCTTCATTTGAATACATCAAGCAAAACAATGGAATATGCTCGTGAGTTTCTACAAAAGGTAAAGAAAGATGATGAGCCGCAAAATCCGAAGATCACCCCGACTGAGAATGGCTCTGCAACTCAATAAACGCAGCACTCAGTTTATGCCAGGTTTCATCCAATGATTCGGAGATCACTTTTGTTTCGGCAATAATCGGTAAAAAGTTTGTATCACCGTTCCAACGCGGTAATAGATGAAAGTGCAGATGACCCGGTACTCCTGCGCCGGCGCCTTGTCCTAAATTTGCTCCAATATTAATGCCATCCGGTGAATATACCGATTGCAGAACTTTCGAAGCAAGACGAAGTAAAGACATAAGTTCCGAAGATTCTTCCTCAGTTAACTCTACAATATCGCCACTATGCCGAAAAGGTGTAACCATAATATGACCGGTATTGTAAGGATATCGGTTTAAGATAACAAAGACTTGTTTACCCCGATAAACCACCAAATGTTTCCTGTCATCGGCACTATCTGCATGAGCTGCTTCACAGAAGAAGCACTTACTTTTCTGGGGAGCATCTTCGGAAAATGATTTCATATATTGCGATCTCCACGGAGCCCATAATTGTTGCATTATGCACCTCATTCAAAAAAAAACCCGTATGAAACCATACGGGTGTAGTAAAATCGAAATAGTGGTTTTTTATTAAAGAACAACACGCAAGTCAGCACCTATTTGCAAAGCACTTACAGACCAGTTATCTGTTGTAGTCATTTTTGTTAAACCAAAGTTGTAATAAGCTGCCGGAACCAAAATAAATCTACTCAAAAGAATTTCATATTGCACACCGGCTTTGATTGCAGCACGCATACCATTTTGATTGAGCACAGCACCATCATACACAATAATATTTGTTTGAGACTCATCAGAATAGACAGGAACAAAATTTGTCTTCAAATCTTTCGATTTTGCGAGTTCTTCCGGTGTTTGTGTAAACCTAGCAGGACTTTCCGGATTGTTCACTAAGCGAAAATCTTGGCGCATACTTGAACTGATAGGAAAACCGATTTGTGGACCTGCGCTGAAACCGAAGTATGTGCCGGGAATATTCCAACGATACATAATTTCAAAATTCAATAATGCGTATTTCACTTCGGTAATATGCTCGGTCTTTGTATCTTTAACTTGTGACTGACCATTGATTTCAAAGTTCGACGGATATTGATCTCCTGCTACGGTAAAATATGCCGGCTGATAATCATACATCAAACGCGCAATAATGGATGAATTGGAATTAACCGGATCACCCAGAAGGTATTCACCTGTCATCCCCGCATAAAAACCATTTTCAGTACCTGAATCAAATTCCGGACAAGGTGCCGGCAATGACTGTGATTGCAAACCACCCGAATGCAGAGATCTATTAAAACCGGCAACAGGTCCGACATAGATTCTTGGCGCTTTTGCCCCCGGATTCAACGGATCCGCCTCAGCTTTAATACCACTACCACCTCTTCCAATACTTTTACAGCCCCACCATCCGGTGCTCACTACTAACAAAAGTACCACCACGTAGAATTTACGCATTATATAACTCCCTTTCCTTAATATTTGGATCGTAAGAAAACAGAAACACTCTATTACTCTCAGCAAGTACACTCAAGCATACATGCACATTTACTTTTCTCAAATTTAACAGAAACATATTCTCTAAACAAACATATTTTACATTCCACAAAAAATTTTTGACTTTAATGCCTGTTTTGGGCAATTTTTTGCCTGTTTTTGGGTTGATTTCAGTATTTGATGTGAAGATGAGTTTGGACGGAATTTTTCATTATGAATGCTTGTTCATCTTCCGATTATCACTTTTTCATAGTCACGGTACCTTAGTGTTAAGTAATTTTGCTCATATTTTTGATACATTCTTTATCTTCAATGTCTGACTATATCCATCTACACAACCATACACATTACTCACTTCTTGATGCTGCTTGCACGCCTGACCAATTAATAGCCGCAGCACAAGAAGACGGGCAAAATGCTATTGCACTCACTGACCACGGTGTCATGTTTGGGTGCTATGAATTTTATAAAAAAGCCAAGAAAGCCGGCATCAAACCCATACTTGGTTGCGAGGTCTATATTGCCAATGGTTCACGATTCGACAGAACTGCTCGCAAAGGAGGCAATAAACAAAGAAACTACTATCACCTTGTGCTTTTAGCAAAAAATGACATCGGTTACAAAAATCTGATGAAATTATGTACTTTAGGTCATACAGAAGGTTTCTACTATAAACCTCGTATAGACCGAGAGTTGCTTGTTCAATACCGTGAAGGTCTTATTGCATTGTCAGCTTGTATGTCCGGCGTTATTAATGCCCCGCTCATTGAAGGAAATTACGAAGAAGCAAAACGCAATGCTATCTGGTATAAAGAAACTTTCGGCGAAGATTTCTACATAGAACTGCAAAATCATGGTTTGCCCGGTGATGATATTGTCATGGCACAAGCCCCTCGTATTGCTTCCGAAGTCGGTATATCCCTCATTTGTTCAAATGACTGCCATTATATTCGTAAAGATCAAGCTGTTGCACACAATGTATTGCTCAACATCCGTGATGTATCCGCAGCAAATTCGGGGCAGGTGGATATCTATAATTTGAGATATGGCAAACCGGAAATGTATTTCAAGACTCAACAGGAAATGAAAGAGTTGTTTAAGGAATTCCCTCAAGCCATTGAAAATACTATGGAAGTAGCCGAAAAGTGTGATGTGGATCTCAAAACAGATCTCAAGATGCCCATATTCCCTATTCCGCCGGAATCAAAAGCAAAAGACCTTGATGAATACTTAAAAGACCTCACATATCAAGGTTTAGAAAAACGCTACAAAACAATGACACAAGAAATTTTGGAACGTGTTGAGTTTGAGCTTGATGTTATCAAAAAAATGGGATTCCCGGGCTATTTTCTTATTGTACAAGACTTTATTGCCGCAGCAAGAAAAAAAGGAGTAAGCGTCGGACCGGGAAGGGGTTCAGCGGCAGGTAGTGTTGTGGCGTACGCTTTGGGTATTATCAATGTGGACCCTCTCAAATATGATTTGCTCTTTGAACGCTTTTTAAATCCCGATCGTATCTCTATGCCTGATATTGATATTGACTTCAATGATGAAAAAAGGGATGTGGTCATTGAATATGTGAAAGAAAAATATGGTGCGGAATCGGTTGCACAAATTATAACCTTCGGTACACTCTCCACAAGAGCTGTGCTGAAAGATGTGGGTAGAGTCCTTGGTATTGATCACCGCGTTATCAACGACATAACTTCAAAAATTCCGGTAATTCAGGGAAAAGTTACGCCATTGAAAGAAGCTCTCGAATTACCTGAACTGCGTTGGGTACAAGACAGCAATGATCCGAAAATTCGCGAAACCATCAATTATGCTCTGACATTAGAAGGGCTTGCTCGCAACACTTCCTTACATGCTGCGGGTGTCATCATTGCTCCGGGCGATGTATCGAACTATGTACCTCTGTATCGCTCAGCCGACGGGCACAATGCAACACAATTTACCATGAAAGACATCGAAGATGCCGGATTACTCAAAATGGACTTCCTTGGCTTGCGCACCTTATCTATTCTTGACAATATTATTGAACAAGTTCAGACAAATCATAACATTACCATTGACGTGGATGCTCTTGATTTGGAGGATGTCCAAACGTATGAACTTCTTGGTAAAGGTAAAACTTTAGCCGTGTTTCAATTTGAATCGGATAAAATGGCTGAATATCTTGCCAAGCTCAAACCGACAAATTTGGAAGATTTGATTGCAATGAATGCTTTATACAGACCGGGACCGATGGATAATATTCCCGACTTCATTGACAGAAAACAAGGGCGCAAGGCAATTACCTATCTTCATCCGATTATGGAGAAATCGCTATCGAAAACCTATGGAATCATTGTATATCAAGAACAAGTAATGCAATTGGCGCGTGACCTTGCAGGATTTACTTTAGCGCAAGCCGATACCATGCGGCGAGCTATGGGGAAAAAAGATGCGAACACGATGTTGAAATTGAAAGAAGATTTTATACGCGGAGCAATGCAAAATGATATTTCCGAAGAACTTTCATCCGAAATCTTTGACTTAATCTTAAAATTTGCTCAATATGGCTTTAACAAGTCTCATTCAACGGCGTATGCATATCTGGCATATCAGACAGCATGGCTCAAAGCACATTATACAGCTGAGTTTCTTGCTGCCAATATGACTGCCGAATTAAACGATATGGCAAAACTTGTTCGATTGATAAACGAAGCGGAAGATTTTGGTATTACGGTAGAGCCACCCGATGTGAACCGTTCATACCCGCAATTTAAAGCCATCAATTCAAAGACCATTTCCTTTGGACTTGCCGGGATAAAAGGAGTAGGAACTGCGGCAGTGGATGCAATGGTTGCAGCAAGAATGAATGATAACCCGCACAATCTGCCACACGGAAAACCATTCACTTCAATCTTTGATTTTGCAAAAAGGGTTGATTACAAACATATTAATCGCCGTGTGCTGGAGGCTTTGATTCATGCAGGTGCTTTCGACCCCTTAAAAAACGGACATCGTGCTCAACTGTATGTCGCAATAGATGATGTGCTTGATTATGCAAAAGCATTAGCGTCTTCCGGCAATAACACAATGGAGTCTCTGTTCGGCGGTGACGATGCGGTCTCAATCGTTGAACCTCGTTTGCCTAATATATCGCCATATAGCGAAAGTGAACGTCTGAAAAAAGAAAAAGATGTTCTCAACTTATTCATAAGTGGTCACCCGCTCAATAAATGGTCGGCGCATATCGCGGCTTTTTCTCACATCACATTACAAGAGCGAGAACATCCGATTATTGGTAAGGGCGGTCAAGTATGCGGCATGATAAAATCTGTGCGCACTCGTTTAGATAAACGCGAAAACACCATAGCTTTCCTCGAATTTGAAGATTTCACTGCACAAGGCGAAATTGTGATATGGAGCGATACCTATAAACTTTACAGCCATCTCTTGATTGAAGACTCTGTCGTATTGGTGCGCGGAAAAATTGAGATACAAAATGATCAAATGAAAGTAACTGCCGATGAAATTATCCCCATGAGCGAGACTGTGCCCAAATATGCAAAGGGCTATACCATACAAATTGAATTGACAGAAACAAGCGAAGATATTATGAAATCACTTGCTGCATTAGCAAAGGGTAGTGCAAAACAAAGCTCGCTTTCATTTTTGTTCAAAGATAAAGGAGCGATTGTCTCACGATTTACCTCAGCATCGGCAAATTTAGAATTATCACAAACAATGTATGAAAAGTTGGTTGCTCTCTTCGGTAAAAAGAATGTAACATTCGAGGTTTTTTGAGATGTTTTGACACAGAGAAAGGGCAAATATAACAGAAGCAATAACAAATCCTATGTTTTTTCAGATTTTTTTTGTAGTTTAGCCACAGCAGCATCAAAAATTATACCATTTTGTATAGTAATCGAAGGACAGGTCGGGGGATTATGTTTCTTATTGATTCCATTCTCATAGATGAACGGATTATCACAGATCAGTTTCTGTGTGATACCCAACAATGCAAAGGAGCATGTTGCACTTTGTCCGGTGGCGGGGGTGCCCCCTTGCGTGAGTCGGAAGTCCGGCAGATAGAGTCAGCATTACCTCATGCACTCACTTATCTTACAAATGAATCCGCAGAATATATTCGCGTACATGGTTTTGTACAAACAAATGACGATGGTTCACTTGAAACCCACTGTATTGACAATACAGACTGCGTATTTGTTTATTATGATAATAATATCGCAAAATGCTCACTTGAAAAAGCATATAATAATGAACTGACAACATTCAAAAAACCCATTTCATGCCATCTGTTCCCTTTAAGAGTACGAAACTTCGGTGGTGATTTTTTGTCATACGAACCCTTTGATGAATGTCACGAAGCTATAGAAAATGGCAAAAAAAACAATGTTGCGATAGTACACTTCTTAAAAGAACCGATTATTCGCCTTTACGGAGAGCAATGGTATAACAGATTATTGACCCATGCACAGAGTTCCATGACATCATCGGGAGAAATCGTATGAAAATGTCTTTGAGTTTGACAACTTCATTGCAACAAACCCTTACGCCGCAGCAAATACAATATCTCAAATTACTGCAATTGCCTATTCTTCAATTGGAACAACATATTCGCCAAGAAATCGAGGAAAATCCAATGCTCGAAGAGGTGAACGAAATTGATAATTATGAGGAATTGCAAGAGCCGGAATTTATTCCTCAATCGGAAAAAGATGAGCAGGTATTTTCTGCTTCACCCGATTTGTATGATGATAACGATTCGTATGGATCTGATGATCAAGACTATGTTAGTACCGAATTGAATGAATCGGTAACAGATCCTTTTGAATTTTACGAAACAGCGTGGCAAGATAATACTATAAGTGATCAGCCACGTGATTTTGATGATGATGATGACAATGGTTTTGGATTTCAAATTAAAGAACATCGCAGTTTTTTTGATGAACTTACAGATCAATTTCGCCTACTCGAAATTAATCGCATCGAAAGAATAATTGGTGAATGTATTATTGGTAATTTGGATGATGACGGATATTTACGTCGAGACTTAAAAGAATTATTGGAAGAAATCAATGATGAAATCATAGATATTAACCATGAAATCATAAAACAAGAAAAACAGGCACAAACACAAGAAGAGCAGCCGACGGATGATGCGAGTAATCCGGCGCTGCAATATGCACTTGATGCAACATTTAAATCAAGCGCAACTTTATTTAAGAAAAACAGTCCGCAAATTTCATCGAAACCGACAACGAATGCCGGACTTTTACCATTGGCTTCGATGAATGACATTGAAAGAGTTCTCTCGATGATTCGCCAATTAGATCCACCCGGCGTCGGCTCACGTTCCGTGCAAGAGTGTCTTCTTGCCCAATTATATATGAGTGATAATCACGATGATGACCATAAAAATGCAATACGCGTTTTAGAACAAGCGTATGACAGCTTTACCATGAAGCATTACCATATCATTATGAGATCACTCGGTATAAATGAAGAGGAATTAAAATCAGCTTTAGATATTATCCGACATCTTAATCCCAAACCCGGTCAAGGTGATTCTCTTGGTATGTCAAGTACGGTTATTCCGGATTATTCTATTGACTATGATGAAAAAACTGACGATATAATTATTGTCATCAATGATTCACGCATACCCGAATTACGGGTCAATAAAATGTATGAGCGTTTAAAAAAAGATGCGCGTGTCAATAAATATAATAAGGACACCAAGCATTGGCTGCGAAAAAAATTCGATGATGCAAAATTTCTTTTACAGGCGATTCACCAACGTAAAATTACCATGCTGAAAGTGATGACAGGTATTGCGGGATTGCAAAAGGATTTTTTCAAAATTGGTCAAGAAGGATTACGACCTTTAATTTATAAAGATGTTGCCGATGATACAGGGCTTGATGTTTCGACAATATGTCGTATTGTCAATGGAAAATTTGCTCAAACTCCGTATGGGACTTTTGAGTTACGATACTTTTTTTCAGAATCTTTACCCTCAGACGATGGTGAAGAAATATCAACGAGAATTGTAAAACAAAGAATTAAAGAACTTATTGATAGTGAGAAAAAGGGTAAACCCATGAGCGATGAAAAACTCACAAAAGAATTAAAAAAATTGGGACTTAATATAGCTCGTCGCACCGTTGCAAAATACAGAGAACAATTACGAATTCCTGTAGCACGATTACGCAGAGAATTGTAATAAATTTATCGGCTCTCTCAAGAAAGTCATTCTATGAATGACTTTCTTGAGGTTATTAGGTTATTTAATGATTTTTAACAAATCTATTATACTGCAATACCACATTATTCACTCTATTGTGATTTTTCATTATGATGCAGGATATGCTTTTCGTATGATATGTACCGATTCACGAATAAGGTCGCGAAGAATACTTTTCTGAATATCACCCAAAGAATTTATATACAAGCACGATGCCCCGATTGTAAACTTACCTAATTTCTCAAGTAAATGTCCATGCTCTTCAAAACCCGACATACAATACACAGAAATATTCTTCTTCTTTGGCGAAAAACCGACAATAAACCATGTACCCTCTCTGCCAGTTTTATATTTATATGAATATTGCCCGAAACCGACCATTGAATTTCCCCACATAACCGGTTTATCTTTTGTAATATCCTGCATCATTGCACATAGTTCATAACAATCCTTGCGAATATTTTCTGAAGCTATTGATTGTAAAAAATCTTCTACAGACATATCTGTAGGTTGCGTTTTATTGGAAGCCATAAAAAATCCTCAAAAAAATTATATATGTGATTGTAATGCCGCTTTATAAGTTTGCAATGCTCTCTCCCGAGCAAAAGTATGTTCTACAATCGGTGCCGGATAAGCAGTACTGCCAAATTCAGGCACCCAATGTTTACAATATCGAAAATCAGAATCAAATTTTTCTTGTTGCATTGTCGGATTAAATACTCGAAAATATGGTGCTGCATCACATCCCGTGCCGGCAGCCCATTGCCAATTGCCATTATTGGCAGAGAGTTCAAAGTCTAATAATTTCACTGCAAAATAATGTTCGCCTTTGCGCCAATCAATAAGCAAATGTTTACAAAGAAAACTTGCCGTCACCATACGTACACGATTATGCATAAATCCCGTAGCATTTAATTGCCTCATACCCGCATCAACAAGAGGATAACCGGTTTTTCCCTGCGTCCAAGCAATAAAATCTTCTTCATTATTACGCCATTGTATCGCATCATATTCAGGCCGAAATGCATTATGGACAACATACGGAAAATGCCATAAAATCTGCATAAAAAATTCACGCCATTGTAATTCTTTGACAAAAGTTTCATTACTTTGTAATGCAATTGTAACTAAAGAACGAATACTAATAGTGCCAAAGCGTAAGTGAATACCCAAACGGGTTGTATCATCCACTGCCGGTAAATCTCTGGTAGTATGATAACGCATAATTTGAGCAATATCAATAGTACAAGGCGGTAATGCAATAGATGTTCGTGAAAATCCAATCATATCAAGGTTGGGAAATGGAATCTTGACTTTTAAAAATTGACTATAATACTGTTTACATAAAAATGGCTGATAATGTTCTTCGGTTATAGTATGTCGCCATTTTTTTGAGTATGGTGTATAAACAGTATAAGGTAAGCCATTATCCTTTGTAATTTCATTTTGTTCAAATATTACCTGATCTTTGTAATGCCAGACATCAATACCTTTTTTACGAAGAGCAATTTCAATCATCGTATCGCGCGATAAGGCATAAGGTTCATAGTCTCTATTAAAGAATACTGCTTTTACCGAATATTCTTTAGTAATTTCTTCCCATATTTTCGAAGGTTTACCGTAGAATATTTTCAAGGATGAACCATAATGTTGTAATTGTTTATCTAATTCTTTGAGCGTGTCATAGATAAAGGTGACTCGAGCATCGCTTTTATCACTGAGTTCATCTAATATTGTCGAATCAAAGATAAAAATTGGCATCACAGGTAATCCACAGCGTAAAGCCCTATATAATGCATGATTATCATCAAGTCGTAAATCACGTCTAAACCAATGAATTGCTATTGGTGTTTCCATAGGTGTTTTTCATACTTTAATATTGGTGTATATAATAATTTTTTATCAGACCCACACGCACACCTCCTGTACTTACAAAACAGCTGCTTTTTTCATATTTTCTCAACAATGTTTCCAAAATTAGTGTGCCCGCAGGTAAAATATCAGCCCTATTTTCAACAACTCCTTGATTTTGAAGTATTTCATCGCGCGTTGAATGCAAAAGTTGTTGCAGAATGATTGTAATGACTAATGCAGATAACTCATAGCCATTAAGTACTGTTGAATCATACGATTCCAAACCTAAAGCAATACTTGCTAAAGTAACGGGGGTTCCGGCAACACAATAAACCGGATAATCATTTTCTATAGAGATATGGGATAATTCATTATGAATACACTCTATCGCACAGGAAATATTTTCTTGCGTAGGTGGCAATTGTAGAAAAAAACGCTCGGTTAATCGCACTGCGCCGATATTGATGCTGTACATTGCTTCTATTTTTTCATGTGTTCCAATAATAATTTCGGTGCTGCCGCCGCCAATATCAATAACCATAGCTTTTTCTTTATGAGGTACAGTGCCCAGAAAACATAAGCGTGCTTCTTCTTCACCCTCAATAATTGTTACCGCTGCTCCTAAAGCATGTTCAAGTCGTGATTGTACTTCTTTACCGTTAAGGGCATCACGCATAGCACTTGTTGCAACAGCGCATATCACATCAGTATCAAAGTTTATACATATTTCTGCATATTTTTTCAGAATATTTTCCGCAGCCATAATGCGCTCTTCTTCGATATACCCTGTACAATCAACATTTTTCCCAAGCCGCGCAAACTGCACTTCATCATGAAGGATATGTACTGTATTATTATCAACAATATAGCCGATAGTCAATAATATAGTATTCGTGCCAATATCAATTCCTGCAATGACAGGTTTTTCGGCTGTGGACAATTTCATTATTACATCCTCAATGAGAATCTGATTGCACACCATTCACCTTCGATTAATTTTAAATCGAGGATAAATCCTTGTTTTTCTGCTTCAGTAATTATTTCATCTGCATCATACACCAAGATTCCTGAAACTATCAGAATTCCATTATGAAGTGATAATGCTTTAAAAAAAGACGGTAAAGCAGGCAATAATAAGTTACGATATAAATTAGCAGCTATTCCATGATAATTCTCATAAGGGAAAGCAGCCACATCATGTTGAATAATAGAAACCTTCGTTTCAACATTATTTATAGTAACATTTTCTTTTGCATTTTCTATTGACCATTCATCAATATCAAAACCAAGACATGAGGATGCACCGGCTTTCACGGCAAGGATAGCCAGCACACCTGTTCCTGTGCCCACATCCAACCATTGTGATTGCGGCGTGACGGACTCTTCTACTAAGCGACACACCATTCTTGTTGTGGGATGATAGCCTGTTCCGAACGACATTTTAGGATCAATGATTATGACATATTTGCCCTGTACCTCTTCTTTTTTCCACGAAGGTGTAATCCATATATCGTCCGTAACCTTGATAGGTTGCAATGATTCTTCCCATTGTTTCTCCCAATTTTGTTCAACAATATCGAGTATTTCTTTGATTGTGGCTTTTATACCGACATTTTCTAAGGTGGCAATCATATCAGCAGAGACATCCTCAGGTTTAATGCCATGAGTGAGAGTAACAGTAAGTTCATCTAACCCCTCTTCTATACCTGTAATCGGAAATGTAGAGAGCAGCGCAACGGCTATGTCATAATTTTCTTCGAGAATTTCAAATTGAATTTGATAGTAAATTTTAGGTATCATTCATCATGCTTTCGTAAATTGTTGTCAAAATTACGGAGAACATGAAATTTTATACGTTTTTTTATGATACAAGCCGAAGAATGTCGCATTGTAGAAAGGTCTGAACACTATATCGCCGTCTATAAACCCATTGATATGGCGGTGCATCCGAGCGATATACATAAATATGAAACTACATTAATGCATCAGGTTAAATCTCTCACCGGAGAATATTTGTATCCCGTGCATAGAATTGACCGTGCAACTTCCGGGATAGTTCTTTTTGCATTAACACCGGAAACAGCGTCATATATTCGCCAACAGTTCAATGAACAACTCATTACAAAAGAATATCTTGCTGTTGTGCGTGGACATATACTGACGGAGCTATGTATTGACCATGCCATCAACACGCCCTATAAAGCTGAGCGAAAAGAGGCGGTCACTATTGTAGAGCCGATAGCACTTTCAGAACTTGATATTCCGAGTGAACGTTATGCCTCATCTCGGTTTTCTTTGATAAAAGCACTCCCAAAAACAGGACGATGGCATCAGATTCGTCTGCACTGTTCATATAAAGGATATCCTATTGTGGGTGATGTAAAACATGGTGATGGCAAAACAAATGCACTGGCACGAGAACATTTCGGATGTCATCGTTTATTACTTCATGCACAGCGTTTGGAATTTTACTATGAAAACGACGGCGAAAAGCAGAATATTCACTGTCCGCCGGATTCGTATTTTTCTACAATACTCCACAGAATGAAGTTGACGATATGAATGAATCTTTACAACAGCGTTTATCAGCAATTCGTTTATTAGCCATGGATGTGGACGGAACTCTTACAGACGGAGCAATGTACTATTCTGCAGAAGGCGAAGCAATGAAACGCTTTGACACTCGTGACGGTATGGGCATAACATTACTTCATCTTGCGGGTATTCACACAGCCATCATTACAAGTGAAACTACTTCAATTGTGCAAAAAAGAGCAGAGAAATTACGTATTGCTCATGTCTATCTTGGCGCAAAGAAAAAAAATGAAGTGCTCGCTGAACTTTGTGAAAAACTTGGCTTGACATTTGAGGAAATTGCATATATTGGCGATGATATCAATGATTTATCGGCTATGCGAACAGGTGTTTTTGCGGTTTGTCCGGCAGATGCAGCAGAATCTGTACGACAATCGGCAACATTTATATGCAGTAAGCAAGGAGGTCATGGAGCAGTGCGCGAGCTAGCAGAAATGATTCTTATCGCACAAGGTCATCCCATAATTTTACCGGAACAGTGGTAAACATACAATCAATCGTAATATCTACATTTTTATAATTAGGAGTAATCTCATGAGCAAAGACGGAAAAGAAATTGTGAATTCGTATTCTAAAGGTTTTGTACTTGGAGCTATTGTCGGCGGGGCAGTCGGAGCAATTACCGCATTATTATTAGCTCCCAAAAGCGGTAAAGAATTACGCGAGGATATTTCTCGTAAATCCAGCGATTTGATAGATAAAGCACAAGACATCATAGGGGAAAAACAAACACAAATTCTCACAGGTGTCAATGAGGGTAAAATTCAAGCTGAAAAGATTGTTCAAAATGCAAAAGAACAAGCCGGCTCTCTTATGAATAGCGCCGATAGAATGATTCAAGAAGCACGTTTCAGAGCATCTTCGGCAAAAGAAATTATCCAAGATAATACAACCAAAATAATGGATGCAGTAAAAGTTGGCTCAGAAGCATTCAAACAAGAAATGGCATCAGTAAAAAGTCAAGACACTGAACTTCTTTAACTCACGAGAATAGTATCATGAACCCGATTCTCTCTATTGTGGCACTCCTTGCTCTTGGCAGTTTCGCCGCTATGTGCATATCCGTCATTATTTTTTTGGGACGAGCAAAAACATTTTTGGACACAACTGCCTTAACATTGCAATCAACGCAAAGAGTATTGGAAGATGCCAATAAAAAAATTGAACCAACTCTTGAGCTGGTAAACTCGACACTCAAAAAAACAACCGAAACATTGGAACATATTGACATACAGTTGGACACAATGCAAAATAGTCTTCAGAATGTGGACAATATGGTGCAAAGAGTGACGACATTGCAAAAGAAAGTGCAAAATAAAGTAGAAGAACCCCTTATGAAAACTGCATCATTTATTGCTGCTATCTCAAAAGCGATACAAGCCGTGAATGATGCTCTCAGAAGATAATACTCTTCACATATTCTAATGCAATCCCAATGATGATATATCATTGGGATTTTTTTTAATGAAAAAGTAGTGTCAAAAAATGAAGACAATGTTTGAGTAGAACATTTTGACTATTTACGAAGGCGAATTATTCATTTTTTTAATCTGTTTATTTTGGTACGATGACATAAACACAATCATAGACATTGCTCCCAGAGTGGCATATAGCATATCCGACTGTGTGTCCCAAATATAACCCTGTGTGCCCAAAAACGATTCTGCCGACTCCCCTGTCATAAGAGCAACAAACCACTCTAAAAATTCATACACAGCACTAATACTCAAACAGACACAAATAGTCAAAAAAGACAACCATGATGGCTTGACAACAGATTTTCTGATAAATATTTCTCGCGTTATTATTGCCGGAACAAAGCCTTGAGCAAAATGCCCTACTTTATCATAATTGTTTCTCGTTTGATTGAATACTTCTTTCAGCCAATCAAACAAAGGTACTTCCGCATACGTATAGTGACCACCCACAAACAACACATAACAATGCAGTAAAATACAACAATATGTCAAGTATGTAAACCTGAATTTTTTATATGTTAAGACCAAAAGTATGAAACCGATAATTGCCGGGAACACTTCAAGAAACCATGTAAAATAGTCATGCGGATTTATTGCTGACCAGAGTAAACCTATGAAATACAGAACAATCAATACACTATTTTTGCGCATAGAATATACCTTTTTGTGTTAGATTACAAATTTAACCAATAAAATAAACAAAGAATAGACAGGTGTTGAAAACGATTCTTTTGATTTGATTATTCATACAAACTATAACGATGATTAGTTAACTGAACGGAGTATATGAGCATCTGTACATTATTCTTTTTTATCATTAAGATTCAAGCTGTACCAGTCAATTTTACGAGAGAAGTACATAACAAGCCCGACGATAATAAATAGTCCGACACTTCCAATAAGCAGAGCATAGTCTTGAAGCTGAATAATGACAAAAATAAAAGTATAAAGCACTGTCAAAATCCCCGAAATGAGCATAGTGAAGCTACCGGACCTCAAAATAGCTCGCACATAAGCTGCAATCAGTAAAAGTGTGGCGATTGCTGATATTATAAATGCAAAATTATAATGCAGATGTTCGGAAATAGAGAGCAAAAGTGTATAGAATACAATCAAAGCAACACCAACAAGGATATATTGAATAGGATGAATAAACACTTTATGTAATACTTCAATGAAAAAGAAGATTAAGAATGTAAGTCCTATAAACAATATCGCATAACGAACCGAACGATATGATTTTTGATAGTTATCAACAGGCAAGAGTAAGTCTATACCAAAAGATGAATTATATATTCTATGCCGATTATTTGTCCAGCTCTGAGGAAAATTTCGATTAAGGTGTAACACATTCCACTTGGCTACAAAACCTTTTTCGTTTACCTCTCGACTGTCAGGCAAAAAAGCACCATTAAAACTTGGATTCGACCACTCTGATGTCAATGCAATATCAGTTACCTTGCCAACAGGGGTAAAATATAAAAGCTGACTTCCTTTAAGATCTAAACTTAGAGTAAAGTTATACACGGTGCTGTCACTCGGTACAATATTAAGTAAAGCGTTTATGCCAGTATTTACTACATCGCTTGATGTAATACCCGGATTAAATGATATTTTCTCATTATTCCATAAAAGATTGACTTCATCTTCTATTCCTCGTAAATCATCAATACCGACAACAAATTCCGCTTTGTCAAAAAGGATATTATGGGGATCAATATCCATAGATTTGACATCAACCATAGTAAAAGTTCCGGAAATATTGAGCTTAGAGTTATACACTACAACTTCATAAATTCCTCTATAACGTTTTTCCGGGTTTATGGTACCTGAAATATTAAGCTGTGACGGCAGGATGTGTAAATATTCTCTTATCTGAACGGTTTTTTGAACGGAATCCTTACCTGTGGATTCTTTCATATAACGATTGTATGGAATAGAAATAAAGGGACCTGTAATTGTCTGCTTTTCTGCCCATTTTGAACTGACTTCACTAATGGCTAAATTTTGGGTTGATTCTCTTTCAGTGATTAAACTTTCAATCATTGACGTAGGAACCAAAAGCAATAATACAATTATAATAATTGTTCCAATTTTGAAGTAGATATTGTTTTTTAATCTTTTTACAGGGCTTTCTTTTTTTGTTGTTTGTTCAGTCATACATTCGCTCCTCAACATTAGTATTGTATATTAAAAATTTTACATCGTTCGAAAAACATCTTGATACAATGTTTTTTCTTTTTATTCATACTATCAATAATCTTCATCACTAACTACTTTGGATATTTCTGAATATTCATATTAATTCTCTTTAACCGATTTGTATTATTTTTTGTGGTTTGTGACTTTTACTATTGTTAACGAATTAGAATTAATTGCTCTTTAGAAACCGAACTTCCATTCTCCACATAAACAGTATATGATCCAGTAGGAAGTGAAGAAACGTTCAGTTTAACAATTTTTGCAGTACTCTTTTCTGTCATCACCGTTTGCCCCATCGTATTGACTATATGAATAGTTACCGGAATATCATCATTAATTACAACTGTCAATGTATTATCTGTAGGATTTGGCAATAGCTGCATCATTGTCGCAGAATTTTGCTCTTCAACATTTGAGGGTAAGCTGTACGGAGCTGCAATAATATATTGCCCAACAATAGTAGAATCAGCAGCAATAGTTATGCTCTGACGTGAAGCATCTGCACGAGTAGGCACTATAGAAAACCACGTTTTTCTATGTTCGTTCGCAAATGAACGCTTACCGACAATAAAACTCTGGGGGGAAGAAGCGTCGGCAGCTGATATTTTTCCTATGCCGGAAAATACAAGAGAATCGGCAGCGACGGGTTTGGTATTTGACCAAGTTCTAATTATCCAGTAGCTGATTGTAAACTCACGACTCCCATCAATTGTTGGCATAGTATCGGGTTGTGCAAATAAACGATAAGCACCCATTTCAGACTTTTCCTGACCATTTTCTTTATCGGAAATAAATAATCCGACCTTTGGAAATTCCCAACCATTCATGGTTTTTTCAGCAAGTTCTCCAATACCGCGCGCAACGGGTGCTGTTGATGGGACTAATAATCCACCGCTATTCACTGCATGTATAGCCCCCATTTTATTGTAAAATCGTGTATTGGTACTTTCATTAAATTGATAATACCCAACTAATGAAGTATTATCTAACTGTTCGGTTATATGGATAGTTTTACGAATTTCATCAGTAGAAAATGTTCTATTATATATCCGTAATTCTTCAATTTGTCCACGATAATTACCACCTTGTCCGGGCAAACCGCCACCTATTTCCCATGGTGTTGAAGATAAATCAAAATTCTTAAAATTTGCATTATTATTTTTATATTCCCATGGCTCTCCGTTCATATATAATGTCACTTTATTTGTATCAATGGATAAAGCAACATGCACCCAATCACCAATCGGTACATTAAACGGAGATGTTAACTGATAAGGAACATTTTTCCAATAAAATGTCATATTGGTATTTTTACGATAGCCCTGGAAAGAAAATCCAAATGAAAATCCGACATCACTTGACCAATTAGAAAGTAACTGCGAAAATGAATATTGTATTGAATCAAGTTTAAGCCACATTGTTGTCGTAAATCCTTTGGCATTTTTAAGAGCAGGAATAGCCGGAAGTGTTGCTACATCATTTGTTTTACTCAATGAAAGTGCTTTATCGGCAAGAGTGTCTATATTGCATTCCAGTGGAAATACTTCAATAAATGCCATATTATTGTACGTGTCTGATCCATAATCATTTTTTACGGTAAGTGTCACAGGATAAACACCTTGTTTTCCATACAGTACTTTCGGATTGCGTATTTTGTTGTTACTTACATAAACAGCTCCGGGAAATGACCATTCCCATTGCGCATTGGCTCGTTCCAATACCGAATAATCATCAAAGAAAAAAGTATCTCTTTGGCAGCGAGTGGTAAATTTATCAACGCTCGGTTGTGCAATTGGTTTACTGTGCTCATACAGCGGTATTTCCCAAATTCCCATCGAAGAACCTGCTCGTATTTTATTATCACGATAAAATGGTTTTAAGGAACGTGTAAAATGTGCAATTGGTAATCCTATTCCATGCTTGACCCACTCGTTCATATCATTATTCCGATAAAACATTCTGCCGCGATCGCAAGCTATATATATACCGCCATTAGTGCCTTGCTGATGCACTATATCGCTGATAACTTCATTTTCTATTAATGAAGTGGTTAAATTAGTCCAAGATTCTCCACCATCAACACTATGAAATACTTTATTATTTTTTCCACCAGCACGGTAGGCAACCCATAATTCTTTATCATTTGTAGCACTGAGAGTAATTTTACTTACTCGGCGTTCCCACCCATTTGTTCCCGGCGTGATGCCCGTTTCTTTCCATGTTTTTCCTCCATCGGTGGTTTTCCATATTTTTCCGTCGCCAAGTGAATTACTTCTTTGGCTCACATACATCACATTGGGGTTGCTTCGCGCTATGACAATATGTTCCAGCATCGCTGCTTTATCGGGAGATACAAATACACTGTCATAAGACTGTCCATTATTGTCACTGCGCCATAAAACATTATCTTTACCAAGCCACACTATTGAATAACATCGCGGGTCCCAGACCATTGCACTATATTCCATCGCATAATAGCTTTCATTAGGAAACTTACCTACCGGATGAGAAATAATATTGCCATTAATATCCGGAGAAATAGAATAAGAACCTATATCAGAAAAAAAAGTATGACGGTTAAGAATTGGGTTCACATATCCTGTGGGAGCTTCACCGCCACCCATGCGATAATATTTAGTGCCATAGTTTTCATGCCATGCAGTATTGCCATTATGGTATCGCCCACCAACAAGCACATCTTCGTTCCAACCACTGTCAAAGCCCCAAAAGTCCGCACCATTTAATCCTACTATCCGCGCTTGAGCATTTTTTGTCTCGCCAAAAAAATCAGTAGAATATGTAAAACCGCCATCGGTGGCAATCCATGTTTCCTTACCAGTGCATTTTACATCTTGTAAATCGGGGTGAATGGGAAATGGTCCGGCATAACCGCCAACAGCAGAAAATGTCTTGCCTCCATCCATTGAGCGATATGTAGTCTGCGTTCCGACAATAACACCATCGGCATTGGTATGGGACGCTGCAATTGCCAAATCATAATACCCTTGACCATTATTCATTGGAAAATCAGTGCTTGTGCCAATAGCCGTAATTGCCCATGTGTCACCATAATTATTACTACGCAGCAAATACGGTTTTGACGAATCACTTAAAAGCACAACATAAATACGTTTTGGATCAGCCGGAGTAATGGTCATGCGTCCACCACCACTGCTGGATATTGTATTGAGCCAACCATTGCGTTGCACCGAGAAGGTAGCTCCGGCATCCGTTGATTTCCAAAACTCATATCGTTTGGTTGCAGGATCAAATTGCATTGCATAGCACGTGGAATTATTGCCAAACGCCATTTTTATATCACATACCGCATTAGGCAATATCTGCTTCCATGAAGTGCCGCCATTATCACTTCGATACAAGCCCTTATTGGTTCCCACAAGTATAACCTGATTATTGTTGTTATGCACTTTGATTTCATAGACCCATGCACCCTCCATTTTCCAGATAAATGTCCATGTTTTACCACCGTCCGTAGTGCGCAAAACACCACCATCAACACCGATATAGCATATTGAAGGATTCATTGGATGCACACATACAGCTTCCCCATTGGAGTTAACACCTGATTCAAGCTGTGTCCATTGCAATCCCTTGTTTGTGGTCTTAAACAATCCGCCCGTTTCGCCCATAGCATAGAGAATATTGGGATTGGTCACAGAAATATCGAAAGCATAAATATTTGCTTGCCAAGGACATAAATCACCCAAACCGCGATTACTTTCCGGAGAAAAATATGTTTCATTGGGTCCTATGGCTTTCCATTGTATTTCAGCAGATTGATGCAATGCTTCTTCCCCTTTTGACATTGAATTTTGTATTTTATCTAAGGTTTTAGGATACACAAATCCATCCGGGGTAAGATATTGCTGAGCAATGGAAGTCAGCCGCTTATAGTAGCGTGTATAATTATTTTTTACAAATGGATGATGAGCATAATACTCGCGGTAAGCACTGTCTAGAGCCAGCATATTCAATGGTTCAGCATACATATACTTACACCATGAAGGCATAGATGCTGAAGGGGCGGGGGTGGAAAGGGGGGACACTAACTGCGAGTATGCCGTGCTGCTGCATAGAAGTATCAATAAAATATAAAGCATATTCTCTCCATCTGAAGTGTAAAAGTTCATGCAAATTACAAAACAATACTATGATAAATGAACCAATCAAACTTCAGTGGACGACAATATAACTTTACACAGCAAATATGCCCTAAAAAAGTCTTCACCGGAGTATCAGATACATACTGTGATGTGATATTAAAGCACAATTAATCATAGTACCTAATCGAGTATAAATTTCATGAACAGACTTTACCAATGTTGTGATTATATGCACAAAAAAAAGATGTATTGAATGTTAATCTTTTCCAGTAACCACTATCGCTCAAGAACAGATTTTGGGTAGAAGTATGCACGATTCGTTCATATTTCGTAGTTTGCTTGTCATCAATATACCAAATCAAGGAGAAATAAGGGTATGCAAAAAGTATTTCTGTTTTGTATAATATTTATAGGGCTCATGACATCGGCTTTTGCTCAGACCACTGTAGCCGAGCGAGAAGCCAAAAAAACCGCCGAACGGATTAAACGTTGGATGGAATGGGCAAACCCAACGCCGATTATCGAATCATCAGAAGCATTGTCTTTGCCGATGATGCCGGCAATTGTTTTACCGGATAATGCAAATGCCGCACAGTTCATGGATGTGAATACTATTGTGAATGAACCGGCTTCGGGGCTGATAGTACAAAATGAATCTTCCATAGCGGTAAGCCCTAAAAATCCGAAAAATCTGATAGCGGCGGCTGTGGATTATCGCGATAATGGTGCGCGGTGGGTATATGTTTCTTCTGATGGCGGTCGCACATGGACAAATAAAAATTTGGGCGTTCCTGCCACAGGTTGGAGTGCAAGTAATGACCCATCCGTTATGTTTGCTGCTGACGGTACCGGCTATCTTATGTATGGCGGTTTTGGCAATCGTGCCACAGCTTCCCCCGAAAATGGCGTATTTATAGCACGCACCACAGACGAAGGAGTAACATGGCAATCACATTTTGCGGTTATTCGACATACCGGTCCGCAAACTCCCGACTCCAATTTTGAAGACAAATATTATGTACATGTGGATAATTCACCCACCTCACCATATTTCGGCAGAGTCTATACTCCGTGGAAACGAGTGATAGGTCGAGATTCTTCCACCCAAATTGTGAATACGTATTCAACGGATAAAGGAACAACATGGAGCACTCCTCTACGAGTAAGTGAAAGATTACCGGGTACTTCTGAGGATACAACATTTGGTCAAAGTTTTCCGCTGACCATTACGGGACCAATGGGTGAGGTCTATGTGGTATGGAATCATGGTATCGTGAAGGGCGTGGGTTTTGCCAAATCCACCGATGGCGCACAAACATTCAGCGCGCCACGCATCATCCAGAGATATAATCCTTTGGGCACAGCTCGCCGAATCAATGAAGGAATACGCCACACAGTAAAAGGTCGTGTTCGTGCCGAATCATATCCCTCTATTGTGTGCGATATATATACCCCCAATCGCAAGGGGTGGCTCTATCTTGTATGGGCAGCTGATTCCATACCAAATGTCTATTTTTCACGAAGTACAGATGGCGGCGATACATGGAGTGCGGCGAAGATTGTCCATAGCGACACAAAAAATGATCAGTTCTGGTCATGGATAGCACTCGATCCTTCCAATGGTGATTTGGCGGTCATGTATTTGGACAGCCGCGACGATTCGGCAAATATACTCACAAGTTGTTATGTCAGTTATTCGAGTGATGGCGGCGACACATGGTATGATAAACGCATATCGGATGCCGAAAGCGATTTACGAAGAAACCCGTTTCAAGGTAATGGCTTTGCCGGAGATTATAATGGTTGTGCTTTCCATAATGGCATTGTCTATCCTTCATGGGTGGATATGCGCAATGCTCGCCAAAACATCAATGACAATGATGTTTTTACGGCAATAGTAAATGTTAATGGGTTAATTCCCCCACCGCGCTTTATAGCCAAAACATTACCGGAAAACAGCACCGCTATTCAATTGAATTGGGCTGAAGTAACTATGCGAGGATTTAATAAACCCATTGGTGACTATGAGTATGAATTAATGCGCGATGGTAAAAGTGTACAAAAGTTTCCGCGCACTACAACGAGTTTTTTAGATACAGGTTTAGAGAAATTTAAGCGTTATGATTATTCATTGCGTATCGTTGCCGATGGTGATTCAAGTGCGTATGTGTATTCGAGAGCTTTTTCTGGAGGTTCACGTGAGCCCGGTACTCCTCGTTTACTGCAAGCCAAAGGTTCTCAAGATGTGAATGTCAATTTAAGTGTAGCACTTCCCCTTTATCGTTTAGACAGCACCACCCTTATGGTAAATGCACGTGCTGTGGCTCTATACCGTGATGGTATTTTTATCAAAGAAATAAACATTGCATCCACAGATGCCGGTAAAACGGTTATGATAAATGATACACCGCCTGTTCGTGGTTGGTATTCTTATAGTGTCACACTTCGGGACAGTGAAACGCCATCCAATGAAAGTGCGCAAAGCAATGCGATATTTCTCTATACAGGTGCGATTTCCGATAATTATGCAGATAATTTTGAAGAGGGAACATTGCGCAAATATTGGACTTCATCCGCATGGGGCTTGGCAAATGTCGGCTATGCGAGCGCAAGCTCATTAACAGAATCTCCGCAAGGAAGTTATAGACGCAGTATGCGTGACAGTATAGCATTATTTCCTGTATTGACTCAAGGTGGATCAACACGTATGTCATTCCGTCATGCAGCAATTATTCATCCTACCGATTCGGGCATCGTAGAACAAAGTACAGACATGGGACGCACATGGACACTTGTGGCAGCATTTAATAATTCACAATTCGCTCCTTGGGCTGATACCATATTAGCAGCAGATGATTGGAAACATGAAATAGTGAGTTTGTCGGGTGCAGATACTATATTGGCACGTTTCCGATTCCGTTCCAACTTATCCCAAGAACTTGACGGCTGGTATATTGATGATATAGTCATTGGCGCAACGGCATCGGTGACAATGACAAATGAACATAATGGCGTGAATGTGTATCCAAACCCCACACGCTCAGCACTGTATATTCAAGGTATGGACGATGAGGAGTTAACAATTTATTCTATTCTGGGAGAAAAAATGCCTGTACAATATTTGCAGGAAAATCCTGAAAAAATAGTGAATGTGTCCTCTTATGCTAATGGTGTATATGGAGTATATTCAAAAAAATATGGAACAATACATTATTTCAGCGTTCAACGATGACAAATAAACAAATATTACCCGTAACATGGCAATGCTCCGACGAATGGACTGTCGTGCGTGCAAAAATTGATGATGCCGATGAAATAACCGCATTATATAATGCTTGCCATTATCTCTATGATGTAGATGAAAATTTTATTCGACGTGAAATAGAATATTATCAAGAAATATTGGGCAAAATATATCATACAGAACATGATATGCACTATGCCTCCTATTGCTATTGTCTTAAAAACAATGAAACATCTCGGATTATGGGCTATTTTCAATGTATTGCTCATTATCCCGACAATGGAACTCTGTGGATAAGCGCCATGATATTGCATCCAGAATATCATGGTAAAAATATTGGTAAAACATTCATAACATCAATCGAAGAAAAGCTATCAATTGATACTGTAAATAAAATGTCGTTGCGGGTATCCTTAAAAAATTATCCTGCTTTGCGATTTTGGCTTGCGAATGGATTTACGACCATTCTTCATTTCAATGCAGAACAATATTATTCATCGGAGAGTAATGCCGCATGTTTTGTTCTCGGTAAACAATTACCTTCAAAATTTATTCATATACCGTGATTATTTTCAACTATAGATATGAAATCTGAACAAACTTGGGTACAATCTCATCATTATTATATGGTGACGCTCATCATAATTCTATGCTCTATGTGCATAAAGTTTCCTTTATATGCCCGATCAATGAATACTGATGCAGAAGGGACATTATTGCCGGTGCAAGATATTTTCGCATTACATTCACGTATGGAAGGAAATCCTTCAATAGACTTTATTTATACATTTTTTGAAACAACTCATCTTTTCGACACCTATTTTTCCAAAATAACGGACATTAATCGCAAACCCGATTATATTGTACTGTTTAATGGCGTGGGACAAACAGATGAATGGGGTATATTCGACACACATACAAAAAAAATAGTGGATACCATACTTCAAGAAGGAATTGTGTGCGTTATAATGTTCGACGATAATCCCAATGAACATTATTCTGTCGAATTACGAGCATTTCCTCCTTTTTCTTCACAATACTCTTTAGCCGATCGAGTTACTTCTTTGTTTTCGCCGAATAATAATACCACAGTTTATCTGTCGAATGAGCCATTGCCCAATATTCCACACTATTTTTTACGAGCACAATATTTTCGTTTACCTTATAATTCAACAATAGAGCCATCCATAATACCATTACCCGGTGAGGATTTCCATCGTGATTATATAGGAATGGGCTTATGCGTAGGATTATCCTCTCGCGATAAACCTCGTTTTCTTTCTTTTGATGATAAAGTATTAACTCTTGAACCATCCGAAACAGAAATATTTCCGGCAGCAGCTTTGGGATTAAATCTTTTTTTGGGGCGTGACCCTCTTTGGACATATAATGAAATGCCATGGCAATCACGTTTTTATAAACGCTTTTGGTCACGGTTAAGTATGCAAGGTGGTATAGTATTTACTCGTTCACGGGAATTTTTAGGACATTATATTGCAGGACTTGGCATTAGGGTTTTTCGACGCGGTGATTTAGTTATCGGTACTTTACTTACCACACAACCAACTGTCGGCAATGTAAGCACTATTTCATCGGAAGATTCTTGGCGAGCAGATCAATTAGTGCCATCGGAACGCATTGCTTTGCCCTATGTGGGATTGACCATGACAATGTTTGAATTTTAAATAAAGACCTACTTATACCGACACATAAAAAAGAAAACACTGACAATATTTGTATCGTAAAAGTACTATAAAATTGATTGTAGATAATTTCTTGATTTGTAAGAAATTGTAACACCAAAAATTCAAAACCAATCTGCTTCTTCACTATACATTATTCACAAAAAATATTTACCCATGATAATTGATATTCGCAGCGATACGGTTACGCAACCGACAGCACAAATGCGCAGCATTATTGCCAATGCCAATGTTGGCGATGATGTATTTTCCGAAGATCCTTCCGTAAATGAATTAGAACACTATGGCGCAGAATTACTCGGTAAAGAAGCTGCTTTATTTGTTCCTTCGGGCACAATGGGCAATCAAATATGTTTAGCATTACATTCCCATGCAGGTGATGAAGCCATCGTAGAAGGTGAATCGCATATTTTCCATTATGAAACGGGCGCGCCATCACTTATTGCTCGTGTGCAATTGCATTGTGTGCCTTCTCCCAAAGGAGAAATGCGTGCTGAAGACATAGAATATGCCATAAGACCGGGAGATTATTATTTCCCTCGCACAGCAGTTATTTGTTTGGAAAATAGCCATAATCGGCATGGCGGCACCATAATTTCTTTACAAAATATTATGGAAATTGCTGCTGTGGCACAGCGCAACAATTGTGCTTTCCATTGCGACGGCGCTCGGTTGTGGAATGTGGAAGCAGCAACTGGGATTTCCATTGCCGACTATGCAGCGCCATTCGATACATTATCCGTCTGTTTATCGAAGGGATTGGGCGCACCGGTCGGCTCACTGATTGTCGGCTCACAAGCCCATATCACTGCTGCCAGAAAATGGCGTAAAATGTTAGGCGGCGGCATGAGACAAGCGGGTATTTTGGCGGCTGCCGGACTTCATGCTCTCAAATATCATCGGGAATTATTGCCCTTAGATCATGAGAATGCTTCTCGGTTTGCTCATATACTCAATCAGTCCGAAGCTATTGATGTGACAATGCCGGAAACCAATATTGTCCTTTTTAAACTTGCCCATGATGCGCCGGATTTTACGGAACGCTGCAAACAAAAAGGCATTCTGATTTCGAGAGGTCGTCCCGGATTGTATCGCGCGGTATTTCATTTTCAAATCAGCAAAGAGCAGACTTCCAAAGCAGCAGAGATCATACGACAGGAGGCAGAGAAATTGCTATGATGGCTGAAGCGCCGCAGTTGCCGTATGTCTATAGTATTGATGGATTGGGCATAAAGCTCAATATTCGCCCTTTGGGAACAGAGGATTCTTTCGAGCAGATGACATCACTCCTCCATCGGTCATATCAACCGCTTGCCGAGATGGGACTTCGTTTTCTTGCTACACATCAAGACAGCGCAACAACAAAGGAGCGGTGTTTGTCCGGCTATACATTTGTGGCAGAACATGGCAAACAGCTTGTGGCTACCCTGACCCTTTACCCATCCTCACCGACATCACATTGCGACTATTATCGTCGTCCGGATGTCTGGCATTTTGGTCAATTTGCTGTGCATCCTTCGCTACAGAAACACGGTATCGGCAGTGTTATGATGGACTTAGCAGAAGCAATTGCAGCACATAAGGATGCAAAAGAATTGGCATTAGACACTTCCGAGCAAGCATTGCATCTCATTGATTACTATCAAAAAAGAGGGTATGAATTTCGGGAATATGTGCAATGGGACATCACAAATTATCGCAGCATTATCGTATCCAAAAGGCTTGGATGAGAACCATGCGGACACAGAACTTACAAGAAAAGTTCAGATAACTTTGGTTAAAACAAATGAATACCGTATTTTTGCAAGCTATATTTCTGACGGAGAATCTAACAATGCAAAAAGTAAAACTCGTTGAGCAGTTGACAATGGCAAAAGCTGCTGAAATCCGCGCTACCAAAAATGACGGTAAACCCGTTGAGTTGCCGAGTTTTCGTCCCGGTGACACAGTGAACATTGCTGTTCGTGTTATCGAGGGTGAAAAAGAGCGTATTCAGAATTTTCAAGGAATCGTAATTGCACGTCGTGGTTCAGGCGTGAACGAAACATTCCGCGTTCGTAAAGTATCGAACGGTGTGGGTGTTGAGCGTATTTTCCCTCTTCACTCACCAACAATCCAAAACCTTACCGTTGTGCGTAATGGTTCTGTGCGTCGTGCTAAATTATACTACTTGCGCGGTATGTCCGAAAAGAAAATTCGTGCAAAACTCAGCTAAGAATATTTCAACATTCTTTGCTTCATTGCGTATCAAAAAAAAGGCGGTTTCTACCGCCTTTTTTGTTTTTGTGGGGGGCTATTTCCATTCAACATACCCTAATGGTAATTCATTTAGTTCCATTCGAGATTCACGCCACTGAGGATAGAATTTATCTAATAACTGAATAAATTTTTCATTATGAACAGGAACGATTAAATGTGCTAACTCATGAACAATTACATATTCTACCAAATCCTTGGGCTTTTTTACAAGCTCTGTATTGAGCCGAATATTACCTAATTTACGATTACAACTCCCCCATTTTGTTTTCATTTTTTGCAAAAAATATGACTGTACTTTCACTTGCATTATAGGTTCCCATTTGGCAATCATTTCTGCTACAAATTTATGTAATTGCTTTTTCTGCCATTCATAAAAAACTTCTTCTCGTTTTTCTTGACTCGCACCTGGCCTTACAAATAAATTTATGTATTTATGATCAATGATTACTTTTTGTTTACCCTCCGTGTGGACAACATTAAGTAAATAGCGTCGTCCCCAAATATAGTGAGACTCTCTTTTTATATACTTGCGTAAAGGTTCTCGTAATTGTTTACTCATTTTTATTTGTTGTGATCTTATCCACTGTAATTTAGATATTGCATAAGCTCTAGCTACATCGGGTCTTGTATTCAATGGAGCAGATAAAGAAACACGACCATCAGGAGGATGTACCGATAAGTGAACATTTTTTATATCCTTTCTTATTAGGTAAACGCTTAAATCTCCGATTTGAATTATGTCTTTCATTCATATCCTTTCATATTCTTAAGTAATTCCAACAATGCTTGTGTCGTATCTCTATTCTTTTGCATTATGGGAAACAAAGCATTTAAAATTTGTAATTCTCGTGCATGATCACCTCGCCAACTTGCCGGAGCATTCTCACGCATTACTTTATCTATTTCTAATGCTAAATTAACATTCTCTTCTGTATAAAACGAAGGGGATTCAGCAGTAATAAAAGGTCGTGGTGTTTGTGACAAAATACCCGGCAAATTATTATAAATAACTAATGCTTCCAGATTTCCTTGAAGCCTTTCAGGAACATTAAGGAAATTCTCTCCATTTTTCATTTTTTTGATTAATTCTTCTGCTTTTTTTAAGAAATCTTCATAATCTTTTGCGCTTTGTCTTTGTTGATCAATTAGATCATTTAACAATTTTGACATTTTATCATAGAACATCGGATTTGTGAGATGTTCTCTTATAATAGTTTGCCTAATATTATTTACTATACATTCAGCTATAGCTTTTTTTGACAAATTATTTTTTTGATTAATTTTCCTAGCAATTGCGTCATTGATACCTGTTTCTACAATCATTTCGACAAGGGAATACTTATCAAGTTCGCCCAAAGGATCAACAGGATCAGCTTTAATGTAAGTATTTATCAAATGTCTCATATCTGCTTCAAAAGGTTTTATATCAAGTTCTTCAGCCGAATAGTTTTTAATTGTTTTGCGAATTTCAGCATAAAATTCAACTTCTTTTTCTATCATAACAACTTCATCGTTTGAATATCCTGCGTCAGACAAATAATTTGATATCGCAGCAAATGATCTAACAAAAGTTACAACAGATTTATAAAATGTAATACGTAGAGGCTCTGTCTCACTTAATGATTCCGGTGTGTTTGCTTTACCGCAGAAATACGCAATAAACTGTTCTATGTTTTTCGGAGAAGCAACAGGTTCACAAAGATATTTGAGTGCCTCTCTGGCAACATCTAATCTGTTTTTTCCTTCAACAAGCCATTTTTTTAATTCTACATTATTTTCTTTTGTGCTACCATCGTCAGTATCTAACTCTTCTGATGTGTAAACAGCAATAGCTTCTTGTACATCACTCAATAATTCCTTAAAATCTACAATATATCCATAATCTTTGCTTTCTCCGTCTAATCTATTAGTGCGGCATATTGCTTGAAATAAATTATGATCATGTAATTTATCATTATCTAGATAAATATACGAGCATGATGGAGCATCAAAGCCGGTAAGTAACATACTCACTACAATCAATAACTTACAATTCGCGGGTTCATCTTTGAATCGTTTTTTACATTCTTCTTCGTATTGATTGGTAGTTTGATTATTTTGCAAAACATATCTCGTATATGTATCATATTTAAATCGTTCATCGCCATTAGCTGGTTCCCGGGATATAGCATTGTGATTAGGTTCATACGATGTGATAATGCCACAGTACTTTCCAAAATCTGTTTCATAAAACAATCGGTAATAATGACAGGCATCGTAAATAGAAGCAGCCACCAAAAGAGCTGTACCTCTGTCATTATTAAGTCTTGGACTATATGTAAAATCCTCAATTATACTTGCAATGATTCTTTGCTTTCGCTCACGTGCACTCATCAATTTCTCCATATTAGCCCATGATTTACGTACGATTGCTTTTTGATAATTATTGAGGTTCTTCGTCCTAAACTCAAACCAATTATCAATAGCTTCTTGCGAAGTTAATTGTTGAGGTACATCACGAGCTTCGTATTTCAAATCAAGAATAATACCATCTTTTACGGCTTCATGAAATTTATAAGTATGAATATTACTGCCAAAAACTTCTCGTGTCGTTTGTTTATCTTTTCGTAATAATGGAGTACCCGTAAATCCAATAAATATTGCATGTTGTAACCATCGTTTCATTTGTTTGTTCATATTACCACCTTGTGTACGATGACATTCATCCACAAACACATAAAATCTACCATTTACATTTGGTAATTCACCTTGCAAATCTGTTGAGTCAAATTTATGGATAAGAGCACATAATAAACGAGGTGTTGACGCTGATATAGATTCAATAAATTTTGCTCTTGAAGTAATCCGAGGTGACGGATCCGTTTCTGGTATTACTCCCGCATTTCGCATAACACCTTCAATTTGTTTGTCGAGTTCATCGCGATCAGTGATAACTAATATTCTAGCATCAGGGTCATATTCCATAATCCACTTTGCAAGCAATACCATCAAAATACTTTTACCGCTGCCCTGCGTATGCCATATAACACCTCCTTCTCTTCGGCGAATCCTTTCCTGTGCTGCTTTCATAGCGGCATACTGGTGTGGGCGTGGTAATTTTTTTTGTCCCCCATCAAAAATGATAAAATTTCGAATTATATCAAGAATTCGCTGTTTATTGCATATCTGAGATAATGGTATATCCAATATTTCGCCTTCGACTCTACCAAGTTGACTTTTTGTCTCATCTTTCCATTCTACAAAAAATTGCTCAGTTGTTCCGACTGTGCCATAACGTAAACCTTGCGAATCACTTCCAGCAAGAACTAACTGAATTGTAGAAAAGAAGAATTTATTAAAAATATCTTCCTGATTAGTAATAATTTGCCGGATTCCATCACCTATTTCTACACAACTTCGCTTTAATTCAATAACACATATTGCTATTCCATTTATATATATAACCAAATCAGGTCTTCTCTCAAAACCATCCTTTAAGGTTACTTCCTCAGCAATCCCAAAATCATTATTTTCAATATTTTCCCAATCAATGATACTTATATTTTCATAGGGTTTACCTACTGATGTCTGTACCGAAATCGGATATCGCAATAAATTATAAGTACGAAGATTCGCCTGGTATAAGCTTGTTTGTGTTGTTTCGGCCGCAGTTTGTAATTTCAAAAGAGCAGCGGATATTTGTGCATCGCTATATCCTCTTCTTTTAAGATTATTATTGAACAATTCCTGTTCAATATTTTTATTCTTACTATGACTCTGCCAATTACCTAAGTATTTGTATCCTAAATAATTAAGATGGGACTCATCGGTAAAAAGTCTTATAACCCTTTGCTGTGTTATTCGTTCAGGTCTCATGATTTTACTAATTTAAAACTTATTTGATATTTAAAAAATTCAATATTGTTCGTTACAGCCAAAGCTCTGCGTATGCGATTATCTTCCTCCAATGCGATGATTACACCTTTTACTTGTTGATCTTCTTCCGCCAATTCTTCTAATACATAACCCATATAGCGTTGAATTTGTCCTACCACATTGTCGCTTGCTTTGCCTTTTTTAAGTTCTACAACCAATAACTCTTTTCTGTCTTTACTAATCGCAAGTATATCTATGCAACCGGTATCGGTCATATATTGTTTGCCAATCATTTCGCCTGATTCTTCATAAATAATATACTTTGCACCAAGTTCAGTTTTATCCCAATTAGCAACTAAAAAATCTTCTAAATGCTTTTCAAGAGCAAATACTGTCGTATCTTCTATTGTTCCATCTGATGATACTATCTGCGAGGTATGTTTACCGCCAATAAGTTCTTCAAGTTCTGAAGCATAAACAGATATATCAGACGTTGTACCACTTGATCCTGTACTTCTTTTTAAATTTTCCGACATCTGCGCTTTATCGATTGTTTTCTCATACCAACGAACAGTTCTTCTATGTGGTAAAGTTTGTCCATCATGATAGCTATATTCATCTAAAACCTCAGCAACATGATATTTGCCCAAACCATCAGGTGATATTACAATGTCTCCACGCTTTAGTCCCTTAGCAACAGTCCACAAAGAACCACAAGCCAAGCCCGCCGCTACTTTACTTTTATCCGGATAATTTGCAAGCCATATTGGTATATACTTCTTATTGAAATCTTTCCAAACATCAGATAAATCTTCACTTAAATCTTGACGAATATCAAAATCTACACCTATAAAATTACCTTGCATACATTCATGTAAATGAATACTGCGTGCACCTAACATGAGACGTATATATCGTTTCATAATAATATTGTTAATCGGTTAATATATTGCATACTTTTTTTTCTTCCACATTGCTATTATTGTCCCTTTCTTCCCAATTGCCGAGATATTCATATCCCAATTCCTTTTGGAATAATTGTATTACCCTGTTTTGGGTTTCTCTTTCTAATTTGCCAATGTTATTCATCATAGTTTTTGTTTTTGAATAATGTATCTTTTTCCCATTTGACAGGATTGTTCACAATATAATTATGAATACGTTGATATTCGATGTCATTGCGAATAATATGATCATGAAAACGGGGTTGCCAACCATTTTCTATGCCCAAACGATTGGCGTGTTTGGTTACGGCAGATTTATATGCACGAATAATGGCAGAAACCGTACCGGATTGCGGCGAAATATTCGCCATTTGTTGATTTTTGATGATGGTTTCCGGATTGGGCGGTTGTGACAATGACGATTGTCGTTGTTGTCGTTGTCGTGGGGACGTTGCATGCAACGTCCCCACATTACCGTTCAATATCAAAATTCCATGAATATGATTGGGCATAACCACAAATGCCCCCAATTTCACATTTGGGGAATGATGGGGGATTTCGTGCCAAAATACATCCGCCAATACACCCAAATGCGACAAATGCATGATGCCATTGATAATTTCCCCAAAAAAACGTTCCCTGTTTTTGGTACAGATGGTAATAAAATAGGCACCCTCATTGCCATAATTCCACCATTGTGCCCGTGCCGATTCGTTACGATATTTATTCTGAAATTTTGCCATTATTATTGTGTTGATGATGACATTGCATGGAATATCTCAATGAATTAAATCAATCGTATTTTGCCCGTCAATAAATTCTGCATCATGCCCTGCTTTATCATTTTGTATTTCTCCAATTGCGATTCCATCGACTGTATTTCAATTTCCATTTCAAAAAGTATTTGAGCTATTTTATTCTGCTCTTCAATTTTGGGATAATGAAGAATAAAATCTTTCATATCGGAAGCGTGTAAATGAAATACGGTTACTCCTTTCACTAATTTCATTATTTCATTTCTATTCAACTTAATGAAGTATGAAAGAAAACTGCCATTAACAATAGAATTTGGAATTCTTATTACTAACACATCACCGCCAAGAATAACGTCATCCTCATTTAAACAACTGGCAGTTGCCAAACCATTAGGTGTAACATCTGATGTAGGCATTAAAACATCATTGACCTTCGAATAAAATGCCCCCTCAAAAGCATTTGTTTTTCCAGTTACTTCTGTTATTTGTTCCTTGTATTTAATAAACAATTCACCATAGTGTATACATTTTGTTTTGCCATCAGTGTTAATTTGACTTTTTGCAAGACCTTTTCCCTTATAGAAAAGTGCTATTTCCCCCAACATCTTCATTTCCCACCCCTTTTTCGGTTTGAGCAATTCCTGCATTGCCCCTGTTTTGATATTTCTTTTTTTGGCAATGAGTTGTTCTAATTTCTGAATGAGAGCGTCGGCATCGTTTAAGGCGGTGGCAATGGCTTTTTGCTCGGCAAGGGTGGGGGGAAGAGGGAAACTAAAACTTGTAAAATCTTTTTGATAAAGGTGAACTATTGTAGAACCTGCCGTTAGACGATTCAAAAAATCATTGAAGAACAAAGAGTTAAAAATATAAAATAAGAATTTAGGTAAATAATTGTCATTTTTCTTTGGCCTAATAACAAAAACACCACTATTCAAAGTCGAAGGTAAAGGCAATTCATCAACAAAGGCTATCTTACCTATAGTTCCATCTTTGGTGATTAATATATCGCCTTCTTTGATTTGAATATTTTTGTCTTGGTCATACCTTGATTTTTCAACGAAATGACAACTATCCCATTTTATTTTTCCATTAACAAAATCAGTTCCAGTGATTAACAAATAATCTCCTTTATCCAAATATTCAGATACAGTTAACCCTTGCCAACCTATTCGAGCTTTCATAGTTGAATTTTCAACAATATTTCTCACCTCCCAATCACTGGGAATCATTCCTATTTCTGTCTGTTTAAAAGTCGTATTATTTTTCATAGTGCAGTTCTTTTTCAATTTCTTCGATGGATGGAAGACCGGATTTGAAGTTTTGGATAAGTACTTTGCTGCCAAGTCGGGGAAAGTGATATTCTTTGTTGTGTGTTACTATTTCCATACAAATCCCATATTTTGAAGATGGGCATGTACTTTTTCTTCCAGCGCATGAACTTCGTCTATCAGTTTTGGCATGGGTGTTTCATAACGGTCAGCCAATTCTTTAATACGTTGCGTCAGTCGGTGGCTGATATTGTCCATTTCGGTTACAACAACGCTCTGAATAAAGGGCAACCATTTATCCTTAATCAGAATTAACTGTATCTCCGATTCGGATAATTCAGGATACTTTGCATAAGCATAGAAATCCAAATCTATTTCCAAAGACTTCACTTCAGATTTTAATTCGCTAAATATTTCTGATTTTTCAATATAGGAGACCACAGCATATAAATCCGAAAATTTTTCGGGTAGAGGATCAAGACTTAATTGACTGATATAATAATTTTTCACACTTACCATATTTTGTCTTTGTAACTTATTATTTTCTTTCAACAATTGATCATATTCGACAAAAGAATTCAGAATATTTTTTTCTGCATCATCATGAGATTTCTGAAGTCTTTCTTTTATAGTTTTAGTTTTCAACATTCCTTTACTATCTCGTAATTTGACAATAAATTCATTGATACGCAATTCTGTTAACTGCGACTCTAATTTTTGTATTTCTTTTAAGAGTGCATCATGTTTTGCATATTCTTTTGGATATTCTTCATTCCATAAAGAAAGCATCAATTCATTTCTTATACTTTCAGCTTCTAATTTTGTGGTGACATCTTTCAACACACCGTCCTCGCCACCATTATCGTCTAGAAGTGACTGCAATTCAGCGTCAAGTTGTTCTAACTCAGCCTGTTTTGTAAGTATAATATCACGTTGATTACTAAAAAATCTATTAACAATAAATTCTTTGGGCAACAAATCACAAACCCATCCTTTGTCTTTTATTTCTCCTTTGTTTTTTCCTGCTTTTACCTCTTCGATTACTCTTCTTGTTTCAGCTTTCCACCCATCGGCTGCAATCAAGTAAGCATCATCTTGCATAGTATTATTCCAGAAATCCATCAAATGTTGATATACATCATAAGGATCAATAAGCTTAGCTTTCTTAAATTCTACCAATAATTTTTCAGAAATCAGTTCTATCAAATCTTTAGGATGGGAATCTTTATTAAACTTGTGCAAAGCTACGATGATGTCTTTTTTCCATTTATCAAAAATTTCTGTATTTTGTTGTTGTAATTCTTGAAATTCTTTATTACTGACAATAGCGTGATTAATATCTTCCGGTTTTACTTTTGCCTCAAAATACGCGGGTCGAACTTTTTTGAAGAGTATTTTTCGCAAATTTGGCAAAACATTCCAATAATCGTCCAAAGCATCAATATCACATTGGGGAATACCGCCACATAAATGTGCTTCAATGTCTTGAATATCTTCGGTTTCAGCAGAATCAATATAGCGCGGTATATTGAGATTACAATCATTTTTCGGATGTATAATTTCATCAATAGGAATCATTCGGGAAAACTTATCAATAACTTCCATTTTCGTAAACACATCAACAATTTTATGAATGTCTTGCTCACGAAGGCGGTTTTTATTACCATCTTTCATAAAACCTTTTGAAGCATCAATCATAAAAACACCTTTTCGAGCATGGGCATTTTCCTTATCTAAGACAAGAATACATGCGGCAATACCTGTTCCATAGAACAAATTAGGCGGTAATCCTATAATGCCTTTCAGAAAGCCTGATTGTATTAATTTTCGCCGAATACCTGCTTCCGCATTTCCTCTAAACAATACGCCATGCGGTAAAATACATGCGGCTTTACCAGTACTTTTCATAGAACGAATAATATGGAGTAAATAGGCATAATCTCCCTGTTTTGCAGGGGGTGTCCCCCATTCAAATCTTTTGTATGAATCCGCAGACGGGACTATACCGGTACTCCACGTTTTATCGGAGAAAGGAGGATTTGCCACCACATAATCATACGTGCGTAAATTATTACCATCTAAGAATTTAGGATTAGAAATTGTATTTCCTGCCATAATATTCGCCGTTGGAAAATCGTGGAGAATCATGTTCATCCTTGCCAAACCTGATGTAGTAACATCCATTTCTTGTCCTTCAAGAGTAATTTTTTTACCTGCTTCGGCAGCTACCTTTAAAAGCAAAGAACCCGAGCCACATGTGGGGTCATAAGCAGTAGTTGCAGCAACAGAATTTTTAGAGCTAATACCTATCACTTTAGCTAAGATTCTACTGACTTCTGACGGAGTATAGAATTGTCCTTTACTTTTTCCGCTTTCAGTAGCAAAATGACGCATCAAGTATTCATAGGCATCCCCTAAAATATCATCATGATCAGCACGATTCTTAGAAAAGTCCAGCGCCGGACTGTTGAAAATATTGATAAGATTGGTTAATCGATCAACTTTTGCTTTGCCTTCTCCTAATTTATTAGGATCATTGAAATCAGGGAAATCACTGCGCGCTAACCGAGAATTAGCATCAATAAGAGGTTGAATAATCTGGGTATTGATTTTTTCACCAATATCATCTTTACCCCTTAAATCCAACATGTCTTTAAAGCTTGAGCCTGTAGGTATAGTCACTGCCGGAGCAAAATCATCACTCTCAGCATACTTGTCGGAAATATATTTAATAAAGAGCATAAACAATACATAGTCTTTGTATTGACTTGCATCCATGCCTCCACGTAACTCATCGCAACTTGCCCAGAGTGAGCTGTATAATTCGGATTTTTTTATCGCCATAATGTATTTATAAGTAGAATATATGAAATGTCTGCCCGGCTATTTCGTAAGGGCAGCAAAGTGTTAAGCGGCATACTTCAAATAGTCTTTCAGATATTGTTCCATATCAAAGTCCGGTTTTTCAATTTTATCAACAAAATCCATCAACCATTCCATAGGTTTATAATAGTATGTCGTAGAATGTAATGTGAACTGTCTAAATTTTTTTATATTTTCATGTTCATTCGAGATTAAATCTGTAACAATATTAAATACGGCATAGGCATTATGTCCCATATCACTAAAATATCTTGCAGCTAATCTCTTAACCACTTGTTCGAGCTCATCGAGTTGTCTTCTATCCTCATTTGGTTCTTCATAGTTTGCATCATATAAGAGGGTTTGCTCAGTTTTATCTTTGTTTTGTAGATTAAAGTCAAATTTTAATATTTTACAAACTAATGGTACTATATAGCGAGGATCAACATAAAAACGACGAAGATTTTTCATCGAAACAACAAACTCATCTTGCATTTTACGAAGTTCTTCGATTCCAACATTCATTTTCATTTCAAAGTCAGCTGTTCTAGTATGCACCGCCCTTATCTCAACCGTGTTTTTCTTAAATATTACACCATTGTTACATAATTTTCTCACAAACCCTAATTCAAATGACAGAGCATAGGTGCGATTATAGCTATTAGAAATCTGTATAAAAGGTAACCACAAGTCTTGATCAAACACCTGAAAATTTACTTTATGGTGAATCAATTGAATATGGCAAAAACTCTGCGTTGAAGGAGAATGAATCCGATATGGCTTTATCTCCTTAACGTCTATTTGGGGAAATAACTTATGAAACGCCTCTTTACCCCATTCCAGAGCTTGTTGATTGGTAATCAGATTATAGTTGTCTGTTACAACAGAAAAGACGGAATGATCATCTGTTCGCACAACTGCTTTAAAATGCTTAGCATCAATCGTAGATTCGCCGGACAATTGTACTTTAACATCACCTAACTTCACGGAAAAGAGTAGCTTTTTCAGATCAGCTGCTGCTTTTTCAAATGTTCTCTCATTTATAGGATTCGACATAGTATCTCCTTAAAAATGTGTGTAATATTCCCTTGTTCGCAAGAAAACAACAATTTTACGTAACAAAATTGTCACGAAACATAGTGGGCAGCAAAGTGTCAAGCAACACGGTGCATCATCCAAAACAGAAGACGAGACCACTTCCATCAGAACCCTTCATCACCCAATGTTCTCTCAAAACTACAAAACTTCTTCTATATACACATCAAACAAACTATCAACAATGACTACCCCATTATTCACCACCGCTATTGGTCATAATGCCAAATAAAGAATATGCGCCCTGCATGACAATACGTTTATCGCGTATATCATTGCCCGACATTGTAGCCGTGATTTCGACTTCTCCGGCATGTCTTATACCCGTTTTTACGGTGACAAAGGCAAATGTATTTGCATCATTTTCAATAAAAACACCTTCGGTATTTCCTTTCCGTACAACAGCTTTCTCGGATACGGTCACACAATTGTTTTTTGGTATTTCTATATCGGCAGAAAGAAACATTCCGGGTAATAATTCCTCATGTTTTTCCGAAAAATGACAGTGAATACGCGCACTTCTATGTTCATCCACATTATGAGAAATGAGAAAAACGGTTGCTTCATAGAATATATTCGGATTATCCGCTTTTTGTATGCGTACTTTTTGCCCAATGCTTATGGAGGCAATATCTTTTTCAAACACCGTCAACGTTGCATGAATATCAGACGGATCAACTAATGTCCCAATAATATCACCTTGGGGAATATATGCTCCAATATTTGCTTTTACGGTAGAAATATATCCTGAAATTGGTGCATATATCGAGATACTTCTCGACATAGTATTGTCTTGCAATTTATCGGGTTGTATGCCAATTAAACGTACTTTTTCTTCCAATGCTTTGACCGTTATTTTTTGTGTCTGCCATTCCGATTGAGAAAATTGCGCTGTTTTTTCACTGGCTGTTTTTGTTTTCGATAATTCTTGCTGTCTTTGCCATTCTTTTTCAAAATACTCTAATTTAGTACGTGCCGTCAAATACTGCTGTTGCAATTCGATATATGCCATATCTTCCATCGTGGCAATGACTTGTCCTTTTTTTACAAAACTGCCGGGCAACACCGTCACATTTTTGAGAAATCCGCCTAATGGAACACTAAGAGAAATTAATGATTGCGGCGGAACATCAACGGAGCCGTTCACATGTAATAATGCCGTTAATGGTTTTATCACGGGCAATGCAGATTTTATGCCTGCATTATTTTTTTGCTGTTCTGTCACCGAGATAATATCGGATGCTGAGGCGGTCTGTTCCGCAGGTATATTCTGTTGCGTATCTGTGCATGATACAACAAATAAAATAAGAGTCAAAAGTATAAGATAATATGTTTTCATAATTGTAGATAAAATTAACGTGAAAAATTCCAAAATTCAATATCAATAAGGATTGCATTATACTCAGCGAGGTTTTGAATATATTTTTTTTGATATTCCCACGCATTTTGTTGTATATATGCCATTTCAAATAATGATAATGAGCCGATATTCCATGCTTGTTGTGCGCGGAGAGCCATATCTTGGGCAGCAGGTAAAGCACTATTTTCCATTTCATCAATCAAAGAGCGCAGTGTGCGTTGTTTTTCGCTTAACTGCTTTAATGCATGTCCCCGTATGCGTGTTCTGTGCAGTAATTGTAATTCAGCCGCCGATTGCTGTATTGCCACCGATTCACGCTTTGCTTGTTGTGCCGTAAAAAATAGCGGTACAGATAGTCCAATAGTCAAGGAAGAAAATCTTTGTCGTGCATTATAAAATCGCTCTGCGCCGCCCTCACTTTGCCAACCGACAAATGATTGATTGATATATCCTACACGAATATCAGGTAATAATAATGATGTTTCGACGCTATACTGTGCGGATGCAATCTCTTGTTCTTTTTGTGCCACCGATTCAAAGGGATGTAAAAACACGGTACTGTCACTCATGGAGGCACGTACTGTCAGTGGCGGCACGGAAAATGAATCAAAAGAACCAATGAGTACTTCTAATTCACTTTTATAAAAGGCAATGGAAGCTCTATTTTCTTGTATTTGTGTATAAAGGGAATTTTTTTGCAATAAAACTGCATTTTTTTCCATCATAGAAATATCACCGACGGATAATTGTTGTTCTGCGGAAGTCAATATACGCAAAAGCATTGTATCCATAGAATATAATAATTTTTTTTCTTGTTCAAGCCGTGAAAGCATGAGCAGCGACATTTTCACTTTTTTATATATATCTGCTTTTGTTAAACGTTCTTGTTCGGCAATACTTTCTGCGTGGGCTGTAGCTAATTTATTTTGTGCACTATAGAATGTAGGAAATGCAAATCTTTGTTCTATAGATATTTTTGTATCTGTATTAAACGTATTGACATTGCCATATTCCATACTTATATCTGTTTTGGGGATAGTGAGCGATGCCGCCCCTCGCAGGGCTTGTGCCGCCGCCGTATATGCAGCGGATTGCCGTAATTCACCATTATATGTATCAGCCATACGTAAAGCCATTTCCTCTGTTAAAATAGGTTGCGTCAAGGCAGGTGTGGCACTTACTATACTCACAATAATGATTGCTGAAATAGTATGTATTTTTTTACGATGATGGCGCGAATGTATCATTTTTTCCATGCGAATATACATAATGGGCAATACAATAAGAGTCAATAATGTTGATGTGATTAATCCGCCGATAACTACTGTTGCCAAGGGTCTTTGTACTTCAGCACCCGCACCATTACTTAATGCCATCGGCAAAAATCCCAAAGAAGCAACGGCTGCCGTCATTAAAACAGGACGTAAGCGCAATCGTGTTCCGCGCATCACAATAAATGGTAAATTACGCAAACCTGTTTGTTGCAATCGAGCAAACTCTGCCATTAAGACAATACCATTTAAAACGGCAACACCAAATAATGCAATAAATCCGACACCTGCAGAAATACTAAATGGCATACCGCGTGACCACAGGGCAATAATTCCACCGATGGCGGATAATGGAATTGCGGTAAAAATAAGAAATCCATAGCGTAATGAGCGAAATGCAAAATACAGCATCACTAAAATTAATATCAGAGCAGCAGGGACAGCAATGAGTAAGCGTTGTTTTGCTTTTTCTAAATTCTCGAATTGACCGCCATAGGTAATTTTATATCCCACAGGTAAGGTCATTGATTTGTTTACTTTGGTCCGTAATTCTTCCACAAGGGATTGTACATCTCTTTCACGCACATTAAATCCAATAATAATGCGCCTTTTTGCATCTTCTCTTTGTATTTGATTTACGCCGTCTTTAATACTCACATACGCAATATGCGATAAAGGAATTTGCACACCCGAAGCCGTCATTATCGGTATATTGCCTATATCGGTAATATCGGTGCGCTTGGATGAATCAATACGCACCATTAAATCAAAGCGTCGCTCCCCTTCATAGACCATACCCGTACTTTCACCTGCCAAGCCTGCACGGACAATTTTATTTGCTTCTCGAATATTGATGCCATAACGTGCCATTGCTTCACGATTATAGGTAATCACTATTTGCGGCAATCCTGTTACTTTTTCTACATAAATATCTTTTGCACCCTGTACAGTTTGAATAATTACGCCTAATTTTTCAGCATAGTTCGCAAGAGTATCCAAATCTTCACCAAATATTTTACAGACAACATCTTGGCGTGCTCCGGTCATTAATTCATTAAATCGCATTTGCACAGGAAATTGAAATCCATACGACAAACCGGGAATTTCACTGAGTGTATTACCCATTTTATTGGCAAGTTCATCGAAATTTGTGGCACTTTTCCAATATTTTTTATCTTTTAAGATAACCATCATATCACTTGCTTCAATAGGCATCGGATCGGTAGGAATTTCGCCGGAGCCGATTTTTGTGACAACTTTTTCTACTTCTGGAAAACGTTGTTTCAGTAAACCCGCTGCTTTTTGTGTTGCCTCTATGGTCGCCGTTAAAGAACTGCCCGTCATTAATCGCGTATCAACGGCAAAATCCCCTTCTTCTAATTCCGGAATAAATTCACCACCCATTGAAAGTAAAATAATAACACTGACAATAAATGCACCCAATGAAGCAAAGGAAATAATCAAAGGATAGCGCATGGCTTTTCGTAATGTCGGAACATATAATTTATCAAATAATGTCATCATACGATCTGCTATGGTGATGGAATGTCGTATGCGGCGACTAAGTAATAATGATGACATCATAGGCACATACGTCAGCGATAAAATAAATGCTCCGATAATCGCAAAAGACACTGTCTGCGCCATTGGTGTAAACATTTTTCCTTCTATACCTTCGAGTGTCAATATTGGTAAATACACAATCAGGATAATTATTTGTCCAAATACGGCTGAACTCATCATACGGCGTGCAGAACCACGTACTTCATCATTCATTTGTCCTTGCGTTAAGAGCGTTCCATCGGAAAAATGTTTATTATGTATCAAACGATGAAGTACAGCTTCGACAATAATCACCGCACCGTCAATAATTAATCCGAAATCTAATGCACCGAGTGACATTAAATTACCCGAAACACCAAAAGCATTCATAAAAATGACTGCAATAAACATGGATAATGGTATAACCGAAGCAACAACGAGTCCGGCGCGTATATTGCCGAGAAATAATACCAGAACGAAAATAACGATTAATGCACCTTCCATCAGATTTGTTTCCACAGTAGAAATAGCATTATTCACCATTTTTGTACGGTCTAAAAACGGCTCAACAATTACTCCTTCGGGCAACATTGTTTGTATTTCTTCAATGCGTTTTTTGACGGATTGTATAACACGTGAGGAATTTTCACCTTTTAACATCATCACAACTGCGCCCGCTATCTCACCTTCATCATTGTAACACATCGCTCCATAGCGCACCGCATTTCCTATGCGTACATCGGCTACAGTACCTATGAGAATGGGCATTGCTCCCGGCAGATGTTTTATGACAATATTGGCAATATCGGCGGTATCGCGTATCAACCCTTCACTACGAATAAATAATGCCGTGGAATTTTTTTCAATATATGCTCCTCCCGTATTATGATTATTTTCTTCCAATGCGGTAAAAACATCATTAATTGTCAAGCCCATACTTTGCAATATCAGCGGATTAACCGCTACTTCATATTGTTTCAACAGACCGCCGAAACTACTCACATCGGCAACACCGGGCGTACCAAGTAATTGACGGCGCACCACCCAATCTTGAATTGTGCGCAATTCCATCGGCGAATATTGTTGTTCATAACCGGGTTTTGCTTTTACCACATATTGATATACTTCGCCTAAACCTGTTGTCACAGGACCAAGCTCAGGATTACCCGCATCGGCAGGAATTTGCGAACGTACGGCTTGCATTCGTTCACTGACTTGTTGGCGTGCCCAATATACGTCCGTTTCATCGCTAAAAACAATAGTGACCACAGAAAGTCCAAAGCGGGAAAATGAACGTATTTCTGTCATGCCGGGAATATTCGCATTGGCTTGCTCTATCGGAAATGTTACCAATCGCTCAATTTCCGGTGCTGCAAGCGATGGAGAAATTGTTATTATTTGTACCTGATTATTTGTGATGTCCGGTACGGCATCTATCGGTAAATTCATGACGCTCACGCTGCCCCAAATAATAAGAGCAATAGTCAGAATACCGATAATAATTTTATTGTTAATAGAAAAATCTATAATTGCGGATAACATACTACTTTCCTGTTGAATGAAAAAAACACAGAATACTATCAAGATATATGGCACATCATATTGCGGACATCACAGCATATATGCCATGACCCCCAATTATGGTGTCAGCTTGAAAAAAATAGGGATATAACTAAGAAAAGAAATCAGGAAAGGGTACGAGGGGGCTGCCAAATATCATGAAGAAAATTAGTCGGCAATGCCTCTTCATTAACTATTATTCGCACAAGACGCATTTCATGAATTGGGCTTTGTAATGGTAAGGGTTCATCACGTAGTTGAATTGCTACTATGGATTGTCCATGACATTCATGTGTTTTAAACGGTAATTGCATATCACGGTCGGCATCCTCATCATCAGCTATCGCTTTGGAATAATGAAGCATAAAAAATTCTACTATCCCCATATCTGTCTCTTTACCTTGATGCTCAATATAATGAACAATCAAAACAGGTATCTTCAACAATTGGTAGAGTTCCGTTGCCGAAAAGACAATACTCAATAACGATATGATGATAATAATTTTTTTCATGCACAACAAAAGTACACATTTCTCTTATGATAGAGTATGATAAATGTCATTATTTACCCAAACGCTCTATCAGACTTATTTCATATATCTGTACTCAAAAATTTAGCTCACATTATACTCTTACGATAAAGTCAATCACTGTCAGACAAAAAAAATCCTCATATCTGTCATGACTTGAGGACTTTATTTCTCTAAAATTCACTACTCTCTCATATATATTCCAAACGTGCAGTAAAATGCCGTAAAAATGGTGCTTCATATTGCAATGTCATACCGCGAAGATGATGCCTTTGTTCATAGACTTCACAAATAACCTCAATGCAATAATCAATATGACTTTGTGTATAAACACGTCGCGGAATAGCCAAACGCACTAATTCCATCGGCGGTGCTTGATGAACTCCGTGGGCATCTGTTTTTCCGAACATCAAAGAACCTATTTCGCAACTGCGAATACCGCCATGACGATAAATAGCACACACCACCGATTGCCCGGGAAATTGATGGACAGGAATATGCGGCGCAAAGCGTTTAGCATCAATATAAATGGCATGTCCTCCTGTGGGTAACATCAAAGGAACTCCCGCAGCAGTTAATTTTTCACCAAAATATTCTGTTGAACGAATACGATAATGAAGATAATTTTCATCAAGCACTTCATCAAGTCCCAAAGCCATTGCTTCCAAATCACGCCGCGCCAAGCCGCCATAGGTGGTAAATCCCTCCGTAATAATAAGAACATTGCGTGCTTTCATTGCCCATTCTTCATCATTCATCGCCAAAAAACCTCCCGTATTGACCATGCCGTCTTTTTTTGCACTCATGGTGCAACCGTCAGCATAAGAAAACATTTCGCGCGCAATATCACGTGCTGTCCTATGGGCATACTCGGGTTCACGCAATTTGATGAAATAGGCATTTTCCGCAAAACGACAAGCATCCAAAAATAATGGAATATTATAGGTATCGCACACACGACGCACAGCACGAATATTTGCCATAGAAACGGGTTGCCCGCCACCGCTATTATTCGTAACGGTAATCATGATGAGCGGAATATTTTCACGTCCCACTTCTTCAATAAAATCTATCAAGGTGGGAATATCCATATCGCCCTTAAAATCAGCAATTGTTTCCGGCGATTTACCAATATCCGTGAGAAAATCCACCGCCTTTGCACCGGAAAATTCAATATTGGCGCGTGTTGTATCAAAATGGGTATTATTGGGAATATATTTTCCCTCACCGCCGATGATGGAGAATAATATTTTTTCGGCTGCTCGCCCTTGATGCGTTGGGATGATATGAGAAAATCCCGTCAAATCACGTACAATATCCTCAAAAGCAAAATAACTGCGCGAACCCGCATACGCTTCATCGCCATCCATGACCGCCGCCCATTGCTTACTGCTCATCGCTGTTGTGCCACTATCGGTGAGCAAATCAATCAACACATCATCAGAACGCAAATAAAATGGATTATTATGGGCAATACGCAGCAAGTCCGTACGCTCGCTTTCGGTCGTAAATCGCAATGGTTCGACACTCTTAATTTTGAATGGCTCAATGATTGTTTTCATGAAAATGGAAGCAAAAAGTGAAAAGAATGTATGCAAAACTACGAAATAAAGATAAAAGAGTCTTAAAACTAAAATTTTTCTTGCATATTTGAAAAGTTTTTCTTAATTTCGGACAAAGTAATCTGAATTAAAACAATGTTATCTCAATCTTGCATATACGGCATACAGACTTGTATCTACTTATCCCTGCCCCAGCAGTTGGGTAAGAAAGTGCGAGTATCTTCTATAGCCGAATCTCTAGGTATATCGCCCACATTTCTGTCAAAGATAGTGTTTACGCTTGTTCAAGGTGGTGTGTTATGTTCTACCAGAGGGGCAAATGGAGGCGTGTGGTTAGCTAAGGAACTATCAGAAATTCAAACACTTGACATCATCAAGGTAATTGACGGACCAAAACTATTTAAGGATTGTTTACTCGGGTTTTCCGGCTGTAATGATAAAAAGCCATGCCCCTTCCACCAACAATGGGGACAGGAGCGTATCCGCTTAATGGCAATGTTTCAAGAATCAACACTTGACAAAATTGCTCAGAAAGTGAATGATTTAGATTTACGTATTCAAATGTGACTATCTATAATTTAAGATAAAATAGTCTTTTATCTACAAGGAGCAAGTTTATGACTGAAATTACTGAAATACGTGTTGCAGATGTTGCAGCATATTCCGAGAACAATCGGCTTGTTCTGGAAAAGTACAATATTGATTATTGCTGTCATGGCAATGTCACACTCGCCGAGTCATGTAAAACGAAGAATATTTCGGTCAATGAACTTATGGGCGAACTCAATGCTGAACAACAACAGCATTTTTTCAGTGCATTGCATTACAACGTATGGTCGCCCGAATTTTTAGTGGATTTTATTGTAGAAAACCATCATCATTTTTTAAAGGAGAATCTTGTTCCATTAGGCAAACTGTTAGAGCATGTTACCGATCATCATGGCAATAAATTTCCTATACTGCATGAAGTACGTACAGTCTATCAGCGTTTTGCAAGCACACTCATTGCCCATTTATTCAGAGAAGAGGAAGAATTATTCCCCTTTATCAAAAAGATGTATCGTTTAGCCGCAGAGAAGCGTACAATGGCTCCGCCCTATTTTGGCAGTATCGAACAGCTTGAATTTTCGCTCTCGAAAGAACATGCCGACACCGGCAATGAACTTGCATTATTGCGTGAACTTACCAATAATTTTACGCCCCCGGCAGGTGCTTGTAATTCATTTAAAAGAGTTTATGCTATTTTAGAAGAAATTTACCATGACACAAAAAAGCATATTCATTTGGAAAATAATCTCTTATTTCCTAAAGCACTAGAAATAGAAAAAAGAACAATCGTTAAAACATCAACTTAATAAAAAGGTACAACCATGAAAAAAATCGGAATACTCACTCTCACTATCATGATGGTGTCATTTATTGGCTGTAATTCATCCGATAACAAAGCGGAAAATAATGCTCAAACAGGAACAACCGAGGAGACCGCAGTAACAAAAACAAAACCGTCTTATGGTAAAATTCAACATGTGGATATCAAACCGGAAATAGACAAAGCAATGGCTGAACAAGGATTGCGAATATTTGACGTAACATGCACAAGCTGCCATAAATATGATGAGCGTTATGTGGGTCCGCCGCTACGGAAAGTGACTCAGACACGCACACCGGAATATGTTATGAATATGATTTTAGATACCGAGACAATGATTGATAATGATGATACCGTCAAATGTTTATTGCAAGAATACATGCTAAAAATGCCGAATATGCAAGTGGATGAAAAAGACGCAAGATCGGTGCTGGAACATTTGCGAGAAATCGCTCAACAATAATTTATTAACTATTTTTTGGAGTTTGTATGCGTCGTTTAACGACAATTTTTGTGAGTGGTGTTGTTCTTACAGCACTCGTATTTTTCATGATTGGTTGTCCATCAACAGACAAAACAGCCGTCACAGGTTCCGGTCAAGGCAATGAGGCATTTGTGCCGCCGGGAAAACATGATGATTTTTACGCTTTTATGTCAGGTGGTTTCAGTGGGCAAATTGGTGTGTATGGTTTGCCGAGCGGCAGATTATTACGCGTTATTCCCGTTTTTTCTCAAGATGCCGAAAAAGGATATGGCTACTCTGAGGAAACAAAACCATTACTCAATACATCGCATGGCTTTATTCAATGGGATGATTTGCATCATTTGCAACTGTCAGTCACAAATGGAGAACAAGACGGACGTTGGCTTTTTGCAAATGCCAATAATACACCACGCATTGCGCGGATTGATTTACGTACATTCAGAACCGCCGAAGTAATTGAGATTCCTAATACAGGCGGAAATCACGCATCTCCGTTTATTACAGAAAATACTGAATATATTGTGTCGGCTACACGTTTCAGCGTCCCTAATGAATATTCCGGTAATACCGATGTACCAATAGAAACATATAAAGAAAATTTCAAAGGGGCTTTAACATTTGTCAAATGTGATAATAAAAATTCAGGCGAAATGTCATTAGGTTTTCAAATTTTAATGCCCGGATTTAACTATGATCTTAGCCGTGCCGGCAAAGATAAGTCGCATGGATGGTTTTTCTTCAGTTGTTATAATTCCGAACAAGCCAATACAATGCTTGAAATCAATGCAAGTCAAAAAGACAAAGATTTTATTGCAGCCGTAAACTGGAAAAAAGCTGAGGAATATATTGCACAAGGTAAAGGTAAAATGATGAAAGCATCATATATCCATAATACATATGACGAATCAACTCACACAGCAAAAAGTGAAACACTTACCGATGTTATGACCATTGATCCGGCGGAGTGCCCCGGAATTGTATATTATATTCCAACGCCCAAATCACCCCACGGATGTGATGTAGATCCAACTGGTGAATATATTGTTGGCGGCGGAAAATTGGCAGCAATAATTCCTGTATATTCATTTACGAAAATGCTTGATGCAATTAATGCCAAAAAGTTTGACGGCGATTTTAATGGAATTCCTGTGTTGAATTATCAAGCAGTTTTGCACGGTGAAGTGAAAAAACCGGGCTTAGGACCTTTGCACACAGAGTTTGATGGTAAAGGCAATGCTTATACATCATTCTTTGTGTCATCGGAAATTGTAAAATGGGATATCAAAGAATGCAAAGTATTGGATCGCGCGCCAACATATTATTCGGTAGGTCACTTATTAGTACCGGGTGGAGATACTCGTAAGCCTCACGGTAAATACGTTATTGGTATGAATAAAATTACAAAAGACCGCTATTTGCCGACAGGACCTGAATTAACACAATCGGCGCAATTATATGATATTTCGGGCGATAAAATGAGAATGATTCTTGATTTTCCAACTATTGGCGAACCACACTATGCACAAGCTTGTCCTGCAGATTTGTTGAAGAAAAATTCATTGAAATCGTATAAATTAACCGAAAATAAACACCCCTACGCAACACTTGGCGAAAAAGAAGCAAAAGTCGAACGAAAAGGTAATGATGTACATATCTATATGTCGTCTATTCGTTCACACTTTTTACCGGATAATGTTGAGGGTGTAAAATTAGGCGATGTCGTCTATTTCCATGTGACAAATCTTGAGCAGGATTGGGATGTGCCCCACGGTTTTGCCGTAAAAGGCGGAGCAGACTGTTCTGAATTATTACTTATGCCGGGTGAAACACAAACAATGAAATGGATACCGAAAGCAACGGGAGTCTATCCATTCTACTGTACTGATTTCTGCTCTGCATTGCATCAAGAAATGCAAGGATATATACGAGTATCACCTGCAAATTCATCCGTAGAATTAAAAGCAAATACTCTTGCTAAAAAATAATAAAAGACATCTATAAGGCAATATCCCTCTCTTCTCAAACACGTTACTTCGCACCTTCCGTGACATAATGAAGAGAGGGTGATTTGTCAAAAACTATTGTATAATATCAGGAATAGAACAGTGAAAATCTCATCAAAACTTATAATGATAATCGGATCATTACTCTTAATTGGTGTGTACTTTTTCCCAATATGGAGTATTTCACTTGATGCACCGCAATATCCCGAAGGTATTGGGTTAAAAATTCATGTGAATACGATTGTAGGTAATGAAGAAAACGACCTCAATAATATCAATAATCTTAATCATTATATAGGGATGAAGAGGATTGAACCCGAAAGTATAAAAGAATTACAGTATATGCCCTATATAATCGGATTTATGGCTTTGTCCGGTGTTATTATAGGGATTGTCGCTTCGAGAAAACTTGTTCTTTCATGGGCTATTCTCTTTATTATTATTGGCGCAATAGGTTTAACTGATTTTTATATGTGGGAATATGATTATGGTCATAACCTTGATCCTCATGCGGCTATTAAAATTGATGGTATGTCATATCAACCCCCTTTGATAGGTACTAAGCAATTATTAAACTTTACCGCACATTCATTCCCTGATATTGGCGGTTATCTTGTCGGTATATCAATATTGTTGGCACTCTGTGCATGGTTTATCAGTAAATCTAAACCTACATTAATGCCTATGATGATTGTGACTTTATTGAGTACAACCGCACTTTCTTCTTGTTCTCTACAACCGGATACCATTGACTATGGTAAAGAAGAATGTGCGAACTGCAAAATGACTATAGCCGATAATCGTTTTGCTGCTCAATATAAAACGACAAAAGGTAAATATTTCAAATTCGATGCCATAGAATGTATGGCGGGATATTATATAGAAAATAACATAAAAAAAGAAGATATTGCCGGACACTGGGTAAATATTTACAATAAACCGGGTGAATTTTTTCCTGCGGACAAATCTATCTTCTTACAATCAGATAAAATTCCAAGTCCGATGGGTATGTATATATCCGCTTTTGCATCAAAATCGGAAGCCGATGAATTCCTTAACAAAAATGGTGGAAAAATCCTCTATTGGGATGGTGTAAAACTTCTTATAGCAAAAGAATGGAACTGATCATGCGATTATGTACAGTTGTTATTATTGCTCTTATTTCGGTATATCCTTTAGTATCAAAGACTATGTCCGTATATCCAAAATTGGGTAAACCATTGACTGATGCAATTAATAATGCACAAGCGGGAGATACAATTTTGCTCCATGCAGGCACATATATTGAAGGTTTGATTACAATTACCAAACCGATTACTATTTTGGGTCAACAAAGGCCTGTACTTGATGGAGATAATAAAAGTGAAATTCTCTTAATCAGGTCTGACTCCGTAAAAATATCGGGACTGATATTACGCAATACCGGCATAAGCTACCTCTATGAAAGAGCTGGGATTCGACTTGAGTTCTCACATTATTGCGTTATAGAACATAATATTTTTGAAAACACATGTTATGCTATTTATAGCGGCAAATCATCGCACAACATTATATCACATAATAGTATTCGTGGCAACTCAACATTGGACGAAGCATCAGCGGGCAATGGCATACATTGTTGGTATTGCAATAATTACCGCATAGAATATAATACCATAGAAAAACAAAGAGACGGTATATACCTTGAATTTACGACAGAAAGTCAAATGACAAGCAATAGAAGCGAGAAAAATTTGCGTTATGGCTTACATTTTATGTTTTCTCATCATGATAAATATGAAAAAAATATATTTAAAAATAATGGTGCTGGTGTTGCTGTAATGTACACTCACCATGTTGAAATGTATCAAAATATTTTTGAAGATAATCAAGGAAGCGCAGCTTATGGATTGTTATTGAAAGACATTACTGACGGCACAATTAAGGACAATACATTTTCACATAACACTGCCGGTATTTATGCAGAGGGCGGCGGTAGAATTATTGTCGAATACAATGACTTTATCGAAAATGGTTGGGCAATACGTTTGATGGCTGATTGCACCGACAATACATTCTCTAAAAATAACTTTTTGGGAAATACATTTGATATTGCTACCAATAGTTTTTCTAATTATAGTGTATTTACGGGAAATTATTGGGACAAATATACAGGTTATGACATCAACAAAGATTCTGTGGGTGATATTCCCTATCATCCCGTGCGATTATTTTGTTATTTAGTCGAACAAAATCCTCCAGCAATGCTTTTACTACGTAGTTTTCTCATATCATTGTTGGAAGTGGCGGAAAGTATTTTTCCTTCGGTCACACCGGACACACTCATTGATAGTTCACCATCTATGCTATATATCGCATAAAATATGATTCAATTTGAAAATATCACCAAATCGTATGGTACAAAAACTGTGCTGAACAATGTAAGCGTTGAATTTTCTCAAACAAAAACAACAGCACTCTTAGGTCCGAATGGCTCCGGAAAATCAACAATGATTAAATCTATTTTAGGACTTGTCAAACCTGAAAGCGGCACAATAACCATCAATGGGACAACAATTTCCAATTCTGATGAATATCGTCAACTCATAGGATTTATGGCACAAGTTGCTCGTTACCCGGATAATCTGACTATTGATGAATTATTTTCAATGATAGAAGATGTACGGCTCAATATCAGCTCACAAAAAGAAGATTTGATTACATTGTTCGAGTTGCAGCAACATCGCAAAAAGCCGATGAAAATACTGTCCGGCGGAACAAGACAAAAAGTAGGTGCAGTAGCGGCTTTAATGTTTGATTCTCCGATTTTAATTCTTGATGAACCATCAGTGGGACTTGATCCGCGAATGACATTACGATTAAAAGAATATTTACTGCAAGAAAAACATAAAAGTAAAACTATCATTCTTACAACACATATTTTACATGAAGTGGAAGAACTGGCTGATGAACTAGATCGGAAGAGCGTCGTGTAGGGAAAGAGTGTAGATCTCGGTGGTC
>ERZ761610.35-NODE-35-length-137939-cov-28.686758_pt1 | contig 137939 bp, 116 predicted proteins | sample MGYA00512164_ERZ761610 | MGnify/ENA primary metagenome ERZ761610 (study PRJEB28899, sample SAMN02850038) | bioreactor sludge metagenome | biome: EBPR Sludge; feature: EBPR Bioreactor; material: flocular biomat | place: Australia: Thorneside Wastwater Treatment...
AAACCACTTGAATTGAACACGAAACCACTTGAATTGAACACGAAACCACTTGAATTGAACAGGAAACCACTTAAATTGAACAGAAAACCACTTGAATTGAACAGGAAATCACTTGAATTGAACAGGAAACCACTTGAATTGAGCAGGAAACCACTTGAATTGAGCAGGAAACCACTTGAATTGAGCAGGAAATCACTTGAATTGAACAGGAAACCACTTGGATTGAGCAGGAAACCACTTGAATTGAACACGAAACCACTTGAATTGAGCAGGAAACCACTTAAATTGAACACGAAACCACTTGAATTGAACAGGAAACCGCGATTTCTTGCGTATATCTGAGTGTTTTTGATACAAACAAGCCGGTTTTTGGTCTATTTCACCAAAACTTCGTCTTATATCAGCAAATTTTCGATATACAGAAGTTCTTTTCTATCGCAAAAGACATAAATTCTTGTGTATAAAAGTCGGTTTTTGCCTTATATCAGCAAAACGATTGTTCATATCAGCAAAACGATTGTTCATATCAGCAAAACGATTGTTCATATCAGCAAAATGATTGTCCATTGTATCGGGCTTTTGAAGCAATCTTTCCATATTCTATCATTGCGGAAAAAGTCGGAACAGCAAAAGAGGCGGGGATTATGACATTTCTGCGGGATTAGCGGGTTTCTCGGGCGGCTTTTCTATAAACGTTTAATCCCTGTGGGATTATTTCCATCGCCTTGCCCGCGGGGAAGGACGGGATGGGACAAAACAGATGAAGCAGAAATATGGACGCGGTGGATGAATTTCTTTCTATAAACGTGTAATCCCGTTGGGATTGAATTTCAAAAATTCCCCTCATTGAGGGGTGGCAGACGCAGTCTGACGGGGTGGATTATGTACCCAAAACCGCGCCCCGCTTTTTCGCCTTCCCCGTCGGGGAAGGTCTGGATGGGGCTAATCGAAATGCCTCATAGTTTTCAAAGAACGGAGATTTTGATGAAAATACTAATAGTATGTCCTTTCAAAATTTTGAAAGTGTTAGTCTATTAGTTTATTACTGTCTTAGCGACATCTCGCTATTTTTTTCAGTATTCCATAACCAATTACCTTCCCTGGATGACCAAATAAGAATTTTTTATCAAGATGTTTTTCATAAATGAATTCATCAGGGTCTAACGCCTCAACTTTAATGCTGTAAAAATTATTCTCTGTTAAAACTTCTTTAAATTGACAAGGCATCAAGTATTCACTATTCTCTTCTAACCATAATGAAACTCTAAGGTTAATATCTACTTTAACACCTTCAATTTCACCAAAAAATACAAAATATAATATTGCCATATAGTATATAATTTATTTATACTCAATCCATTCTATTTTCATATTCTTATTGAATACATCAAGCACTTCTTGGTTGTCAAATGAAACAGCTCTATATTTACCTGCATCCTTGAATATATATCCGTGATTTAGCGCACTGTTATTGACAATTATTTTGGCAGTAAAATTACCACCAAATTTACGACTATATTTATTATTATTCCACCAATTGATTCCGGCATCGTCAAGCCAAAATTGCTTTGGCCCGAAGTTTGGTCCAATTTCAAAATTATTACCATTTGTACGTAATGCTAAGTACTCATTCCATCCAAAATTTCGGTAAACTATAAGCTGTACCCTCCGCTACCTCATCCGCGGCTGCCTCAGCCACATCATCAACTTTACCAATCCACTTTTCGCCTGCTAATGGTTAAGTGGCTTTGCTCAATGCTATTGATACCATGCCAAAATTACTCATTTTTTGGCTGAACGCGGTTGTACTGACTCAATGATTCGGCAATTTGCCAAGAACAGGTCATAAAGATGGATTCCGTCTCCAAACCAATAAGGTTTTGAAAACCTTATTGGTTTATTAAAAGTCGCCATCGCATCAAACGCAAATTCTATAAACGTATAATCCCGTTGGGATTGAATCATAAAAATGAGCCCCTCTTCTTTTCTCCCCGTCGGGGAGAAGTCTTTTTCGCCTTCCCCGCGGGGAAGGACGGGATGGGGCAAAAAAACAAACAGTATATTTCTATTATCATCTCATCTATGCGATTACATTTTATTCAAGCTCCGCATGTGCTACCCCTACGGAATTGCGAAAAACTATTCTATTCCCAACAATCTTTTTTCGGCATTACTAATTGTTTCGCGATGCGATGATGAATAATGGTATTCCAATTGTTCACGTATCATATCATTGCATAAATTACCCATACTTCCTTCATGGGTATGTTCCATTGATAAAGACGGGCTATAAGTACCATCCTGTATTTGCTGTGCCACATATTTATATGCATCACGGAATGACATTCCTTGTTGAACCGCTTTATTGACTTCATCAACACTAAAAGCATATGTATATACATCATTCTCCATAATATTCGAAGAAATATTGCATTGCGGTAAAGCATATTTCATCATAGAGATACAATCAACAATATCGTACAATGCAGGAAAAAGTATTTCTTTTGTTAATTGCATATCACGATGATAACCCGAAGGCAAATTATTCATCAATGAGTGCAAGGAATACTGAACTGTTTGCACCACATTACATTTTGCACGAATTAATTCAAAAACATCGGGATTTTTTTTATGGGGCATAATACTCGACCCAGTTGTTAAGGTTTCGGGGAAAGAAATAAATCCCATATTCTGCGACATATACAGCGTAATATCCATTGCCATTTTTGACAAGGTGGCTGCAATACCTCCTATACATTGAGCAAAAAGTTTTTCTTTTTTTCCTCGTGTCATTTGTGCATACACAGAATTTATATGCAAACCCTCAAAACCCAATAATTCTGTTGTTCTCATTCGTTTGAGAGGGAAAGAAGAACCGAAGCCCGCCCCACTGCCAAGGGGATTTTTATTGACAAAATGTAGGGTTGTCATTGCGAATGCAAGATCGTCTGCCAAACTTTCGGCATAAGCCCCAAACCATAAACCGAATGATGAAGGCATGGCAATTTGAAAATGCGTATAACCGGGTAATAAATGGTTTTTATATTGTTCCGATAATTCGATGAGAATTTTTGCTAATTCATAGACTTCATCAATAATATGAAAAAGTATGGAGCGCAAAAACAAGGAAATATCCACGAGTACTTGATCATTGCGGGAACGTCCTGTATGGATTTTTTTTCCTATATCGCCCAATGCACGCGTCAGCTCTAATTCAATTTGCGAATGAATATCTTCAATACCATCTTCAATAGAAAAATCACCTTGCTCAATGCGATAATATATGCGCCGTAATTCCTGAACAATGGCATCGGCTTCGTCTTGTGTTATTATGCCGACATCAGCAAGCATAAAGGCATGAGCAATTGAGCCGAGCACATCGTAAGGTGCTAAATACATATCAAATTTTTTATCATTTCCAACTGTAAATTTTTCAATAAATGCGTCGGTGGAAATTCCTTTATCCCAAAGTTTCATAATAATTCTGCCACAGTATGTATCAAAGAAATATATGTTTTTATCCCATTATTAATTTCATCCAAAGTCACAAATTCATCAGCAGTATGGGAACGTTCGGACATTCCCGGTCCTATTTTAATTGAGGGCACGGACAATAATGCCTGATCACTCATTGTCGGTGATGCAAATGTCGGTATGCCGAGTCGCTCTGCTGCTTGCACCAAAGGATGATTATTTGCAATGGACGAGGGTTTTAATCGCATGGAACGTGCTTGAATTTCACAGCCGCAATGCTCTTGAATAATGGAAAAAATCTCCTCATGCGTATAACAATCATTAAGTCGAATATCAACAACAAAAGTGCAGCGATCGGGAATAACATTATGTTGCGTGCCTGCTTGAATTTGAGTAACCGTCATTTTTACGGGTCCTAATGTCGGTGATATTTTCGGGAAGGAAAATGTACGAAACCAATCCAAAACGGGTATTGCTTTTTCTATGGCATTAATACCTGTGGTTCTTGCGGCATGTCCCGATTTTCCATAGACAGTAGCGTCTAAGACCATAAGACCTCGTTCCGCTATTGCCATTTGTAAAGTGGTTGGCTCTCCCACAATAGCGCACTCAATATTACCCAATGCGGGGACAGTGATTTCCACACCATTTTTTCCGGCAATTTCTTCTTCCGCCGTTGCAGCATACACAATATTGCAAGGCAATTCCTTTTGTCGTAGAGCAAGAAAACATGCAGCTAAACTGACCAAGGATGCACCGGCATCATTACTTCCCAAACCATAGAGTATGCCATTTTCTATTGTCGGTTCAAAGGGATTACGTGACCAATCTTTATTGGGTTTAACCGTGTCATGATGAGAATTAAGAAGTATTGTAGGTTTGTTTTGGTCATAATTATCGGAAAATGCCCATACATTATTCATCAGACGATGAGTTTGTGCCCCATGCTGTTCCAAAAATGCCTGAATAATATCCGCCGTTATATGTTCTTCACGACTAAAAGATTGTGTGGCTATTAATTGCGAAAGTAATGAGACACTTTCCTCAAACAATGGTGATTTTTCCATAATTATATGATGATAGTTGTTCCTGACTGTGGTCTATGTGCTTGACGTGCATGAACAATAGCAACGGATTGCACACCATGTTTTTTTGCCATAAAAGCATTATCACATTTCGGTTTCATGCCTTTATGAATATGTCCTTGTTCAACTAATTCCCGATAATATTTTTCATGAAGTTCAGTAATAACCGATTCTTCATTATTCATATCGGATAAAACACCTTTTTTTTCAAAACAATAGAGTAAAGAAATATCACGGTGCGGAGCTAAAGCAATAGCAAGTTGTGCAGCGATGGTATCAGCATTCGTATTAAGAAGTGTGCCTTTACCATCATGGGTTAATGGTGCCACAATAGGCATGAGAGCATTATCCAAACAATCAAGAAAAAATCCGGCATTGACGGCAATAATATCACCCACAAAACCATAATCAATATCACGCACCGGTCTTTTTTCTGAAAGTATAGAATTTCCGTCTGCGCCTGTTACGCCGAGAGCATTTATTCCCAATGCTTGTAATTTCGCGACTAATGATTTATTCACTAAACCGCCATAGACCATCGTAGCAATATCTAATGTTGCTTTGTCGGTAATGCGTCTTCCTTCCACCATTATGGTTGCTATACCTAATTTACTGCTTAATTCTGTTGCAATTTTACCACCGCCATGAATAATTATACAAGGTTGTAAATATTCTGCTGCCAATGATAAAAAATGCTCGGTTTCATGGACATCATCAACAATATTGCCACCGATTTTTACAATAGTTAATGATTTCATCGCATATCCTGTGAATGGAGAATATCACTCAAGACAGCTTGTGCAGCCCATACCCTATTTGATGCTTGACGAATAACATAAGAAGAGGGACTATCCAGCACATTATCGGCAAGTTCATAATTACGGCGCGTAGGCAAACAATGCAATAATGCTCCATTATGTGTTAATGACATTTTTTCTGCATTGATTATCCATTCTCTGTCGGATTTTATGACCGCACCATACTCATGATATGCCGACCAATTTTTTGCATAGACAATATCCGCGCCTTCCAAAGCTTTTTCTTGATTATATTCAATGGGAATATCCGCGGCAAATTCATCAGATAATTCATATCCTTCGGGATGTGTGATGGTAATATCCGCGCCATAGACTTTACTCCACTCCAAAAAAGAATTAGCCACAGCTTGCGGTAATGCCTTAGGATGCGGCGCCCATGTCAAAACAATACGTGGTTTTTTTTCGCCCATTATTTCACGTATTGTTATCATATCCGTTAATGATTGGAGGGGATGACGTGTGGCTGATTCCAAACTGATTGTGGGTCTTTGACTATAATGTTCAATTTTATGAAAAATTTCCTCACTGTAATCTTTTTCCCTATTCTGTAATTCTGCAAAAGAACGCACTCCGATAATATCACAATATTCACCCAAAACGGCAGCACCTTCTTTAATATGTTCCACCGTTGTTCCTCCCATAATAGAGCCATCTTCAAATTCCATTTTCCAGCTTTCCGTTCCGGCATTGATAATCATAGTATTCAATCCCAGATTATGTGCCGCTTTTTGCGTGCTGAGACGAGTGCGCAAACTGGAATTAAAAAACACCAATCCAAGTGTTTTCCTTTTTCCTGCATCATCATCAGCAAAAGGATGTTTTTTATAAATAAGTGCTTTATCAATCAAAGCATGTATGTCTGCACAATCATGAACAGAAAAAAAACGTTTCATCACATTCTCACATAAATCACATTATAAAAATATAGCATAATGAAAAACAGAAAAATATTTTCCTTGATCTTTCATTGCATTTTTTTCTTCACCGAATAATTGAAATCCACATTTTTCATAGAGCGATTTTGCCGGATATATTGTGGACACAACTCCCAAATGTACTTGCTCAATTCCCTGAACGGTACGTGCTTCATCAAGCAAATAATGAAGCATTTTTTCACCAATATTTTGCCGACGATATTCGGGTCTGACATACATTCCCCATATAATTCCCACATGACGGGTTTTACGGAAACGTTCCCGAAAAAATCCTACCATACCGACAAGTGTAGTATTGTCGAATGCACCGATAATAAAATTATCCGGTTGTGACCTTTGTCGTTCAGCATAAAATTCTGCTGTCCAATGCTCCTCTTCTTCATACGATGAAGCGAAGGCATCGGGCGTCTCTTGCAGTGAAGCAAGACGCAAATCACGAAATTGAGCCGCTTCATCTATGCGGACTCTTCGTATAATTATTGATGTTGTTGTCATATTACAATCCCAATGATTTCCAGTGTAATCCCATTGTTTCCGGTAAATCGAACAATAAATTCATATTCTGTACTGCCTGTCCGGAAGCTCCTTTGCATAAATTATCAATCGTACTGACAATAGCAAGCATACCGTCATATACTTCCATACCAATGACACATTTATTAGTATTGACCACCATTTTCATATCGGGCATACTATTCGGAAGAATATGCACAAATGGATGTGTTTCATAATATGCCGAAAATAGCTCATATACTTGATTATGACTCATTGTGGTAGGCATCATAATTGTTGCATAAATTCCGCGAGGGAAATTACCGCGCAAGGGTAAAAAGAATATTTTCGGGACAGTATTTTTTTGCAGGTATTCTAAAGAATGACGTATTTCTCTGCAATGCTGATGTTGGAATGGTTTATAGACTTGCATATTATTCGCACGCCATGAATAATGCGATGTCGCCGACAATGATTGCCCTGCGCCGGTAGAACCCGTCACCGCATTAATCGAGAGATATTCACATAATACTTGTTGCGATGCCAAGGGCAAAAGACCTAATTGCAAAGCCGTTGCAAAACATCCCGGATTGGCAATATGTTTTGTATGACCGCGAATACTGTCTCTGTATAATTCGGGTAAACCATAGAGAAAATTAGGATTATCACCATAGCGATAATCCTGGCTTAAATCAATGATATGTACTTCGGAAGGGAACTGCTGTTCTTCCATAATTTTTTTTGATTCACCGTGGGCAGTGCATAAAAAAATGACATCACAGTCCGAGGAATATTCCGAAGAAAATACCATATCTGTATCACCGATAATATCTTTATGAATATCGGTAATTTTTTTTCCTGCATTGCTTGTACTATGGACAAAGACAAGAGTGACGGCGGGATGCCAAAGCAAAATACGTAATAATTCTCCGGCAGTATAACCCGCACCGCCTATTATTCCCACACGAATATTATCCGACATTTTCCGTCCCATTAACAGTGAAATACATCATTGCTTGATTAGAAGCTATTTTCGCAAAACCACGCACATCATCGCCTGTCCATGCGGAATTTTCCTCGCCATATTTTCCAAATGCGGAATTCATTAAATCATGACTTGATTCTACGCCTATAATATGGAATCTGTATGGCGCAAGATGTATATGCACCGTTCCCGTGACATTTTCTTGTGTATGCAATAAAAATTCTTCAATATCACGCATAACAGGCTCAAGAAATTGTCCTTCATGCAATAAAGTACCGTATTGCGCAGCAAGCATATCTTTGATGGCAAGTTGCTGTTTGGTTAATGTATGTTTTTCTAAAGCATGATGCGCTTTAATAATTATCACCGGAGCGGCGGCTTCAAAACCCACTCTCCCTTTTAAACCGATAATTGTATCACCAACATGAATATCTCTACCTATACCAAAAGGTTGAGCAATGGAAGTTACTTTTTTAATTGCCTCCACAGGATTACTGAATTCCTCATTATTAACGGTAAATAATTCACCGCGATGAAATCCGAGAATAAGTGTTTCGGGTTCATGTTTAGTCACCGGTGTCGGGAAAGCATCATCGGGCAAATATCCATCAGATGTTAATGTTTCTTTACCGCCCACCGTCGTTCCCCATAATCCTTTATTTACCGAATATTGCGCTTTTGCCCAATTTTGTTCATAGCCGCGTTCACGTAAATAAGTAATTTCTTCTTCACGACTTAATTTTTCATCACGAATTGGTGTGAGAATCGGCGTGCCGGGTAATAAAATATTAAACATCACATCAAAGCGTACTTGATCATTACCTGCGCCTGTTGAGCCGTGAGCCACATAATCGGCATTAACCGAACGTGCATAGCGCGCAATAGACATTGCTTGAAAAACACGCTCCGCACTCACCGATAAAGGATATGTATTATTTCGTAAAATATTACCAAAAATTAAAAATCGTAAACAACGATGATAAAAATTCGTCGTCTCATCAAGTGTAATATGTTTGCGGGAACCCAAAGCAATGGCTTTATGTTCTATTTCTTTTAATTCTTCTTCCGAAAAACCACCTGTATTAACAATAATGGTATGAACGGCATAATTTTTTTCATCCGAGAATTTTTTCACACAATAGGATGTATCCAAGCCACCGCTATATGCTAAAACCACAATAGGTTGTGTTTCTGTATATTTAGGATTATTCGGGTCAAATAACATACCTGTACATAAACACATTCTTCGTTCTGTTCTTTTCAGAATATCATAATTAGGGCAACTTTGGCATCCTTTCCAAAAATCATCATCGGTAGTTAATTCGGAAAATGGCACAGGATAATATCCTAAATCCGTATTCATTTTCATTACGGCATGGCTTGTGGTAATACCGAATAATTTAGCTTCGGGATATTTTTCACGGGATAATTCAAAAGCTCTTTGTTTAATTTTTTTTGCTAAACCGGCGCGGCGAAATTCAGGCACAACAATTAATCCGGAATTAGCCACATACTGTTTATTACTCCATGTTTCTATATAGCAAAATCCGGCAAAGCGTTCTTCACCTGTTTCGGCATCAATATGCAAGGCAATCACGGACTTACCTTCGCGCATTTTCATTATGATATATTCGGGCTGGCGTTTTGCTATCCCCGTACCTCGGGCTTGGGCAGCCATTTCAATAGTTGAGCAGATTTCTTCAGCATAACGAGTGTGGTCATCACTCGCGACAAGTACCACAAATTCGTCCATTCTCTCTTGTATTCCTCCATAGTAAATGGTGTAATAATAATATGATAGAGCAATAAGCACCTTTGTTGAACGGGAGGAATTTCGATATATCCTCACACCCCGCACAAACGATGGTTGCCATATACTTCATTTTTTGATGGTGCGAAAATACAGAACTTAGGAAGATAACATTGATTATTGGCTATGTTAAGGTTTTGTAATGGAGGGAAATGGTCAAAAATGTGTTCCAATAATCACGATACAGAGGGCTTTGAATGCTGTCATCAAGAAGTTTGGACATCTACTTAAGGAAGTGTCAATGCCGTTTACATCGCCCTCCTTTGCCGATGATATGATGTACACCAAAACAATGTCCTATACATTTTTATCACTCAATCTTTCAATATTTTATAGAGTGGTAAAGGATATTGGTGATACTTTTTACGCATCTCTTCGGCTGTACCCCAATGGTCTGAAAGCCATTGCTTTATGTCTTCAAGAGTAAAAATCTTAAGAAAAGCTCCACCTCGCATATCTAAAAACATAGGGATTGTAATATTAGCATTGTTACAATTATATTGACAAGTCAGATAATTATAGATGAGTATGAGACCTGCTTTTTTTGCACCTAAAATACCAAGACGATAATCAATATCTCCATTACATTTAAACATTATTTTATCATAATAAAAATATTCCGATAAAATACTATCAGAATAGGCATTACTGTAGTCGTTCTCTACCCAACAACATTTATTATCTACTTTATCATAAGAGTTTGTAGTATATGAGAATTTTTCTATAGAGTCAAGAATAAATTTCAGAATCCCCGGGTCAGAGAGAAATAAATTCTGTTTGGCTATTGTATGCTTTCTCTGACATTCAAGACATAGTTCTTCATATTTTAATCCCCAAATATTGGCAGATATTGGATAAGGAAGCGGATTAAGATTCCCAAGTCTGTCTAATGAATCTTTTTTTCTTATAATTTCATAAGTGTCATCTCTACAATCACATACTCTATTTTTACATCTGCTATTTGCTAACTCAGAAAGAATTGAACGATACCGTTGTACATCTCCTTGAGAAAAAACCTTGATTGAGAAAGTTACACATAGTAATAGTAATGACAGGGCATGAAAACTGTGCCTTAGTATCTTGGTACTGTTTAAGCTAAATGCCTTACTTTGATATAGCTGCATAATCTCTTTTTTTTATAACAAATTATCTTTTTTTATCACTCAATCTTGCAATACTCTGGAGAAAGGTAAAGAAAACTGCTGATACATTTTTACGCATCTCCTCGGCTGTACCTTTATACTCTCTGTCAATTTGTTCCATAATACCTTATCTCTTCACTCCATGACAAATATTTGTTATTGTGTTAATAGCCCTTATCTCTGAGATTTTCGCACTGCCAGCTCTTGCATACAATTTCAATACATAATTATTGACGGAACAATATAGTGTTTGTATCTTAAAAAAGATATCATACAATATGACTAATCTCCGCTTTTTGTTAAAATGCTTTATTTATCTTTCAACTAATCCCACTTTTTTATAGACCTTGCGCAATGTTTTTGATGCTGTACGACGCGCTTTTTCTGCTCCATTTTGTACAATTCGGGTTAATTCAGGCACATCGGCACGAATTTTCAAAAATCGTTCGCGCACGGGACGTACATAATCAACGACGGCATCTGCAAGGGCAATTTTAAATTCAGCATACCCCTTACCTTCAAAATCACGCTCTATGTCTGCAAAAGATTGCCCTCCGGTCACAATGCTGAACATTTCCATCAAATTACCTATGGCGGGACGTTCGGGACTACGCTGTATCGTTGTTCCACTATCGGTCACAGCTCTTTTTATTTTCGCTCTGATTTGATCGTCGCTGTCCACAAGAAAAATAGTGGCATTCGTGTTAGGGTCGGATTTCGACATCTTTTTTTGCGGTTCTTGCAAACTCATAATCCTGCCTCCTTGCTCCGGTATAAAAGGTTCCGGCACAGTAAAGGTCGGCGAATAGTGATAATTAAATCGTTCGGCAATATTGCGAGTTAATTCCAGATGCTGTTTCTGATCTTCACCAACGGGCACCACATTGGCTTGATAGAGTAAAATATCCGATGCCATAAGCACAGGGTAAGTGAAAAGCCCCACATTCACATTATCGCTGTGTTGTGTGGATTTATCTTTGAATTGTGTCATACGGCTGCACTCACCCATTCCGGTAAATGTATTAAGTATCCACGCCAATTCCGCATGTTCGGGCACATGTGATTGAATAAAAATTGCGGATTGTTCGGGATCAACCCCTCCGGCAATATACATCGCTGCCACATCAAGAGTGCGTTTGCGCAATTCCGCCGGCACTTGCCTTACCGTAAGTGCATGTAAATCAACCACACAGAAATAGCAGTCATAGTTCTGCTGGAAAGTCACCCAATTACGTAAAGCACCAATCAAATTGCCAAGCATAAGACCACTTGTGGGTTGCATACCACTTAAAATAACCGGTTTTTGAGGTTTCGGATTTTGCGTTTCTGTTGTCATTGTTTCTCTGATTATCGAAGTAAAACATCACTTTATAGGCGGCAAAATACGGTATTGATTGCATATCATCACACAATAACATACCCCGATACACCTTTGGCAATGATGTTTCGTCCTATTTTCGCATTCATACAATGATTCTCATCCATACACAAACGATATACATTTACTATGGCAGAGCAAACAACAGCATACACACCTAAGCATAAAATCCGTATTATCACCGCAGCATCTTTATTTGATGGTCATGATGCAGCCATCAATATTATGCGGCGGATTATCCAAGCTACAGGAGTGGAAGTGATTCATTTGGGGCATAATCGTTCAGCGCAAGAAGTGGTGGACTGTGCCGTGCAAGAAGATGCCCAAGCTATTGCCATGACAAGCTATCAAGGCGGTCATGTCGAATATTTGAAATATATGTACGATTTATTGCGCGAACGGGGTGCCGGACATATCAAAATATTTGCCGGCGGCGGGGGTACCATTCTGCCTTCGGAGATTGAAGAATTGCATGCCTATGGTATTGACCGTATTTATTCTCCCGATGATGGGCGTTCTCTTGGCTTACAGGGTATGATAAATCATTTGGTGTCGCTGTCGGATTATGAAACACCTATGACATTTCCCGCTCATGAATTATGGGAAGCTGTGTATCAAAAAAATCCTGTCGCTCTTGCCCAAGCAATTTCTATGCTTGAAAGAGGACAATTAACGGATGAAGACATTGCCGCACATTCAACAATAACAAAAACTATTCCCGTGCTTGGCATTACCGGTACGGGCGGGGCAGGTAAATCTTCATTAACCGATGAATTATTGCTTCGTTATCTTGAAGATTTTCCTGACAAAACAATAGCCGTCATTTCTGTTGACCCTTCAAAACGTAAAACAGGCGGCGCATTACTCGGTGACCGTATTCGTATGAATTCTGTGAGTAACTCAAGGGTTTATATGCGCTCATTTGCTACGCGCCAAGCCAATATTGCCCTTAACAGTAATGTAAAAAGTGCAATCAATATTCTGAAAAATGCAGGTTTTGATTGTATTATTGTCGAAACAGCGGGAATTGGACAAAGTGATTCGGAAATAACATCCGTAGCTGATATCGCATTATATGCAATGACACCGGAATACGGAGCAGCAAGCCAATTAGAAAAAATTGATATGATTGATTATGCTGATGTTGTTGCAATTAATAAATTCGATAAACGGGGCGCACTCGATGCACTGCGTGATGTACGCAAGCAATATCAACGCTCCCATAATGCATGGAATGAAAAACCCGAAAATATGCCCGTCTTCGGTACAATTGCTTCTCAATTTAATGATCCGGGTGTGAATGCTCTGTATCTTGCGCTCATAGAAAGAATAAATGGCTTATTAACGGATAAATGGCAATCACGCATAATGCCACCCACAGAACAAAGTCAAAAAATGTATATTATTCCGCCCGACAGAACTCGCTATTTGGCAGAAATAGTGGAAGAATCGGCTCGATATAATGCAATGGTAGAATCACAGTCAGCAATTGCACGAAAATTATATCAAATTCAAGGAACTATACAAACATTACAAGAACAAAACAATACCAATTAAAATAATATTTGTGCCATATATTAAAAAACACTTATGAAAAAAGTATTTTCACCGACACCATTGTCATTTGACAGTTTACTCTTCGTAATGCGGCTGACCTTTGGTTTTAGTATGCTTTTAGGTCATGGCTTGGGTAAATTCAACAAATTATTTCAAGACCCGATAAAATTTTATAATTTCGCGGAATTGGGTCCCGAAGTATCGCTTTACTTGGCTGTCTTTGCTGAATTAGTCTGTTCGGTATTGCTTATTCTGGGATTGGGAACAAGACTGGCTGCTTTACCACTTTTTATCACTATGGCTGTAGCTTTTTTTATTGTGCATGGTGCTGACCCCTTCGGCGAACGTGAATTGGCATTTTGTTATATGATTATTTATGCTGTCTTCATCTATAGCGGAGCGGGTAAATATTCCGCGGATTCCTTTATCCATTCTTATCTTCATAAATCGTAGAAAAACATAGACTAAGATTTTTTTACGTTCATACTTATGTATGCGATATAAAGAATTGTGCAGCACTATCAAGGTTGCACAATTCATTGCGCCATGGCGGATAATTCCGTGAAAGAAATACCTGTGAATTTTTCTTCCGTATAATATAAAAAATCATCCGTTGGCATACCCCATTGACTGACGCAATAATAACGATTAATATTGAATCTGTTTGATTATCATTTATGTATATGTTTTAGGTAAGCATTGCATCAAGCGAAGATAAATACTGATCAGCATAAGCCAAATGATTTTTTTGTTTTTCAGTATCCATAGAATCAAAACTGCGAACAAGCATAGATAAACGAGGATTTTTCAGAAAAAATTCACGATGTGTGTGAAGAAATCGCCAGAATAATCCGTCCCAAGTCTTTTGCCAATCACCTTTGGGATAATTACTCATTTTCATCAAATAATTACTGCCGCTGATATATGGTTTTGTGGACATAATTCCGCCGTCTGCAAATTGACTCATGCCATACACATTAGGCACCATAACCCAATCATACGCATCAATAAACATTTCCATAAACCATTGATATACTTCATCGGGATCAAATTCACACAGCACCATAAAATTACCAATCACCATAAGCCGCTCAATATGATGACAATACCCTGTTTCGAGTATTTTTTGTATGGTACTGTCAATCGGATATATACCTGTCGTTCCATCCCAGAAAGAAGCGGGAATTTTTCGGGAAAATTTCCAGAAATTTTTTGTTCGTTCTTCTCTGCCTCGCCATTCATATACCCCGCGAATAAATTCACGCCAGCCAATAATTTGTCGGATAAATCCCTCAACGGAATTTAATGGTACTGTATTGCGCTCACAATATGACAATGTGCGTTCTACAATATAATGAGGAGTCAATAAACCCACATTGAGCATAGGTGTTAAAACACTATGATGGAGAAAATGTTCTTTATCCACAATTGCATCTTCATAAACGCCAAAGTCATGAAAACGCTCGGATAAAAATATCTCAAACCATTGTTTCGCGTCTTCAAATGTGCATGGATATTGTATTTCTCCCCGACAATATCCATAATGATGTTGAAACTTTTCATTGATGTATTGTTGAGCTTCCTTATAGTATGTATTACGAGAAGGAAACTCAATAATGGGAGGTGTTTTCTTTTTGGGGTATTTTTCTCTATTATCAGCATCAAAACTCCATTTACCGCCGGCAGGTGTACCATCGTCATCAATAAGTATATTGAGTCTTTTTCTTTGCTGTATATAAAAATCTGTTTGAAAATATTTCTTTTTCTTTGAAAAATACAGACTATTTTCGGTTTCGGTATTTAAGAACAATGGCGATGAATATTGATGTAATGTCAAAGAATATTGTGATGCAAATTTCCGTATTCTTCGCTCCAACCAATCATCCGTAACAGCAACATAATGAATATCTGTAAAATTATTATATTTCAAATATTCCACAAGGTTTCGGCAATCCGCACGTTCATCATCAGCTTCTATATAGTGAACAGGATATAATTGTTCCGATAAATAATGTTCATAAAACTTCATTGAAGCGCGATGGAAGGCAATTTTTTGCTTGTGGAAACGATACTGCGAAAAATAAAGATATTCTTCGATGAGAAACACATCTCTGCCTTGAGCACAAGCAGGATGCACTTCAAATAATTGATGGGGGAACACTATAGTTGCTGATTTCATGAACGTTTCATCCTGCATTTATCGCTGCAATATTTGACTTCATGCCAAACTTTTTCCCATTTTTTTCTCCAAGCAAATGGTCTGCCGCATGTAGCACATATTTTCGTTGGTAAATCCGATTTTTTCTTCATACAGCACGATATTATGAACAATATCTTAACAACAATAAGTGATAAAGGTTATGAGTAAAAGAACAGTATTTAGACAACTCTTTTTAGCTCAATAATAAAGGTTGTTCCTTTGCCGGGTATTGTTTCCTTGACATATATTTTACCATTATGATATTGTTCAATAATTCTCTTGGATAAAGATAAGCCAAGCCCCCAGCCACGTTTTTTCGTTGTGAATCCCGGATCAAATATTTGTCTTTTTATTTGTTTTGTCATCCCCTTGCCATTATCGCTTACACTGATGACAATTTTCCCCCGCGAAGCAGATTTAAGTGCAATTGTAATTTCACCATTTTTTGATTCAATCGCTTGTACAGCATTTTTTAATAAATTTTCTATTACCCATTCAAATAATTCACGATTTACCGAAACGATGAACCCTGTGGCAATTTCCCTTTTCAGCACTACTTTTTTCCCAAGATGAGGAACGCGACGCTCAAAATAGACACAGACATTTTCAATAATTTTTCCTATATCGTCATGATGTTTTTCCGGGTCATTACCTATTTTTGAAAAACGATTTGCTATAGTATTTAACCGTTCAACATCATGCTCCATTTCTTGTAATGTTTCTTCTACCGAGGCGGGGTCATCGGCATTAAGTCGCATAATTTCAATCCAAGCCAAAATACTCGACAATGGTGTACCTAATTGATGCGCAGCTTCTTTTGCCATACCAACCCATATATTGGATTCTTCATTGCGGCGCACATAACTAAAGGCAATATAACCAATGATAACAAAAGCACCGACAATCACAATTTCTACATACGGTAAAAGCTGTAATTTTCGTATTAAATCGGAATTGGTATAAAAAATCCTCTGAAGTACAACACCGTCTTGATCTTTGATATCAATGGGCTTATATACTTTGCTCATTTCTGCAACAATTTCACGCATTTTTTGCATTTGTTGTTCTTCAGACAATGTTGTATCAATAGCAACATTCAAAGAATATTCGGATAATGGTAAATTGGGCGTATTATTTTCATCGGTGAGGATGAGAGGAAATGAAATAGTTTTTGTCACAGAGTAAATACTGTGAAGAAAACTTTCGGGATCACTGTTTGGCTTTTTCAAATAATAATCATAAATACCGGCATAAAATTGAACAGTATTCAGTTCGCGTTCCACCAATTCCTTCACCAACATATTTGTATAAAGCAACACCCCTGCAACCATGCTGAATGCCAACATAGCCAGTAATGCTTTGAGCCGCCACTTACCAAATATTCTTTGGAGTAATCCGGGTTGATGAAGACTGTATGCCATAAAAATTAAAGCTGCGCCCGAAAAAACTCAACTGTTTTTTCTAAACCTTCACGAAAACTTACTGTTGGCATCCAGCCATAATGTTCCTTAATTTTTTTATGACTGATCACGCTGCGTCTTTGCTCTCCCGGTTTAGCAGCGCCGTATTTTTCGGGAGAATTGCCGCCAATAATATCATTTAAATGTCTGAAAATTGTCACGACATCTGTTTCTTTTTCTGTTCCTATATTAAATGCACCTTCCATTGTATCTGATAATGCATGAATATTGGCTTGGACAACATCGCTTACAAAAACATAATCACGAGTTTGTAAACCATCCCCATTGATAACAGGTTCTTGACCGGCAAGTAATTTATTGGTGAAGATAGCCACAACCCCTGCTTCACCATGTGGATTTTGGCGCGGACCATAAATATTGGCATAGCGTAATATTACCGAAGGAATTCCGTATTCTTGCTTGTAATAATACAAATAATGTTCATTGGCAAGTTTAGAAATACCATAGGGCGAAAGCGGTTGTTTGGGATGATCTTCGGAAGCCGGAAATTCTTGTTGTTCACCATAAACCGTTCCACCTGAAGAAGAAAATATTATTTTTTTTACACCATTATTTTTTGCTGCTTCATACAAATTTAATCCGCCGAGAATATTGGTTGTAGCATCAAATTTCGGGTCATTGACGGAAACACGAACATCCATTTGTGCCGCATGATGATTAAGAACATCGAAGCGTTCTTGTGCAAAAAGGTCATGAATACCATCCGCCGTTATATCCATGGTGATGATACGTGCTTTTGAATTACAATTTTCTTTTTTACCCGTCGAAAAATTATCCAGAATGACAACATCATGCCCTAAAGCACAATATGCATCAACAATATGTGAGCCGATAAATCCCGCTCCGCCGGTGACAATAATTTTCATCATAATAGTTTTATTCTACAATAGATTACTCGGTGATTATAATTTAAGTATAACGAAGTCCTTTTTGACCAATATCCTTCCGAAATACTTTTCCTTCAAATTCAATATATGGTATTGCTTGGTATGCGATATTGATGGCTTTTTCGAGTGTATCGCCTGAGCCACATACGCCCAATACCCTGCCACCATTAGCAATTAGTTCTTTATTTTCATCGCGTGCCGTACCCGAATGGAATATACGTGCATTCATGGCGCGTGCTTCTTCAATTCCCGAAATCCGCATACCCTTATTATAGGTGTCGGGATACCCTTCTGCGGCAAGAACAACATTGCAACAATAACCATTGGTTGAAGAACGTACAGCGCTTTTATCTATTTCGCCACGCGCTGCACTACTTAAAAGACGCACAAAATCGCCCTCAAAAACCGACAGGACTGCCTGTGTTTCAGGATCGCCGAAACGGGCATTAAATTCGACAACACGCGGCTCACCATTATGAATCATAAGTCCACAAAACAGACAACCTATAAAAGGTGTTTTTTCTGCACGCATACCGTCTAACAGTGGCTGAATAATGCGTTTTTTTACTTTGTCCATAATCTCAGGTGTCACTAAAGCATCAGCAGGAGCATAAGCACCCATGCCTCCCGTATTTTTTCCGGTATCGCCATCGCCTATTCTTTTATGATCTTGGGCAGGGGCAAGAGTAATAAAATTAGTACCGTCACAAATAGCAAAAACCGATGCTTCTTCGCCTTCCATAAATTCTTCTATCACAACTGCTGCACCCGCTTTTCCGAAAGCACCGCCAAACATTTCCAATACAGCATTTTTTGCTTCTTCATGGGTGCGAGGCACAATCACACCTTTGCCTGCAGCCAATCCATCTGCTTTAATAACAGGGGGTTTGGAGAAATTGTCTATATATGCCAAAGCATCATGCACTTGTGTGTGATCAAAATGCTTATAAGCCGCAGTGGGAATATTATATTTACGCATCATGTCCTTTGCAAAAGCTTTGGACGACTCAATACGTGCAGCGGCGCGTGAAGGACCGAAAGTAAAAATACCTGCCGAGCGTAAATTATCAGCCAAACCAAGAGCCAAGGGTTGCTCTGGTCCTACAACTACAAGGTCAATCATCAAACGCTGACAAAATTGAATAATTTGGTCATGGTCATTAATATCTTCGATATCAGTATGGCGAGCCACTTCGAATATGCCGGGATTACCCGGGGCTGCATACAATCCACGCATAAACGAGGATTTGGTGCGCATTGCCCAAGCAAGTGCATGTTCTCTGCCACCCGAACCAATAAGAAGAATATTCATAGTACCTCCATACAGTAGTCGTAAATCAATTGTAAATATCTATGTGAATTTGTGAGGAGTGTTTTTTATGCACCATTGGAGCATACTTGTTGAACATCATGAAAAACAAGAACACAATCAGAAAGCGAAAATTACGAAAGTTTATTCGATGAAGCGGTGAGAAATACTTTCTTTCCCACGATATATTGATTATTGGACTACAAATAGTCGGTGCATTGTAGCGAGATTTCTTTACTTTTTTTCTGCAACACGTATTTTCACACTGCGAGCGCGAGGATTGCGCATAATTTCTTCTTCATCTGCTTCCAATGGTTTCGATGTCAGAATATTGACCATAGCGGGTATATCATCAGTATTGCGAGAAAAATCACGGAATACATTTTTGACGATACGATCTTCAAGGGAATGATATGACATAATAACAATGCGCCCATGGGATTCCAAAAAAGGAATGAATCCGCGCAACATTTGCTCTAAGATTGATAATTCATCATTGACGGCTATACGAAATGCCTGAAAAATTCGAGCAAGCGATTTGGATAATATATGTGGTGGGATGAGCGATGCTGCCACATCGCGCAAATCAAATGTAGTACGAAGAGGAGCGGCACGACGCCTTTGAATAATGCGTCGCGCCATTGCTCGCGAAAAGGGCTCTTCACCGAAGACCCGCATAATACGTTCTATGTCCTCCTCTTTCCATTCATTCAGGATGTCTGCTGCCGTACACTCACCTTCATCGCCGAAACGCATATCCAATGGTGCATTGACGCGGTGGCTTATGCCGCGCTGAGCGCTATCCAATTGCTTGGACGACACGCCCAAATCCAGCAGCAGACCGGATGCCTTCCCCCGAAGTTCCTCTATGCTGCATGCCCGAATGAAATTGTCATGTATGAGCGTTAATCGCCCTTTGTTTATTTCTTCTGCAAAACGCTCCGAGCAATGGCGAATTGCCTCCTTATCGGCATCAAAGGAATACAATCGCCCCTCTTCGGATAAACGCTCCACAATGGCTCCTGTGTGACCTCCTCCCCCCAGAGTACCGTCCACATAAATACCATCTTTTTTCCACACAACATAATCACAAATAATATCACGCATCACCGGCAGATGATAATCATACTGCTCTTCACGTGATCGGTCTCGACGGATATGACGTTTGCTGTTCACACGCTTTGCCGAACTATGATTGCATCACTTTGGCGGCTATCTGCTCATACTGATCACCATGACCATTGAGATACCGTTCAAATTCATCGGGATTCCAAAATTCAATATGATCAATCATCCCGACAACGGTGACTTTCCCTTCCAACGAAGCAAAGTCCAGATAACGCTTGCCTATTGTGATACGCTGTTGTGCATCAATCTCCACCTCTTCGCACCATGCCAAGATTGTCCGTAGGAAAAAGCGGTTTTCTTCATCGAATTGATTCATACCCATATAGCGTTCTTCATACTTTTTCCATTCATTCAATGGATAAGCAACTATACATTTATCAGTCCCCCGAGTCAGCACAAATGTATCGTTCGCATCCGGTGAAAGTGCTTTACGCATCTTTGCCGGTATGTTCACGCGCCCTTTATTATCGAGCGAAAATGTTTCCTGACCCTTGAAAAATGACATAGTCTTGAATAACTTTGCTTAGCATTACATCAATTCTTGTTCCTCTTTTTGCTCTGCATGCCCGAAATCAAATCCAATGTCCCTTTTTCCCCCACAGATAGCAAAACATTGATTGATTCCCCCACTTTCTCCCACTTGGAGCGGCGCGAAATTACTTTATTGCTGCTTTTGTGGTTTCTTACTGCGCACAATAGTCGAACAATAGCGTCAAAATTTGAAAAAAGTGGCGTTTTTTGACAAATTTCGCCACTTTGACCTATACAAACCCCTTTTGTATCGCCATTATTTTTTGTTTACACAAGACTTCATCCTATTCGGTTACGATAGAAAATGGAGAAATGATATTTATACTAATCATTTGATTGGTTGTCTTTATTAACCAAACAAATAATTGGTTTTTGATATTTGTGTTCACATCATCTACCTCTTGATGATAGAATAAAATATTGTAAAGTATAAACTTACAGCAGTAGTGGCTCTATCATTGTCAGACTTTTCATAAAGTATATGATAGCCATCACTTTGTCAGGCACTACGTGTGATGTATCCTCTGTCTATATCCAAATACACACTGACCGGATATATCTTAGTGAAGCTCCTATCAATGCGCCGGGCAGAATAGGGATGTGGCGTTTTGGAGCAACAGACAAACCACATGGCAATACCCCAATTGCCAATAATGTAAGAGTCTATGATCGTTTTATCAATAAAAAGCTCTATGAGCTGACAGATCAAACGGGTAATGTACGTGTGGTGATTACCGATCGCAAAAGAGTCAATGGCAGCGATGAAGCCAAGCCGGATATTGCAATGTCAGCTCAATACTATCCTTATGGCATGGCTCAAGCGGGCAGAGTGGCAAGCGCGGGGGCGGATTATCGCTATGGCTATAATGGCATGGAAGAAGAAGACCGCGGCGATGCAGTAAGCTCGGAAATTGCTTCCACAGGCGCGAAAGCCAAACCCGGCGAAGCAAATCTATTGAATACCGAATTCCGTCTTTATGACCCGCGCTTGGGGCAATGGCTCACTCCCGACCCTGTGTTTCAGCCATGGGAAAGCCCCTACTCGGCTATGGCAGGTAATCCCATTTTGTTCAGCGACCCGCATGGAGATACACCAGGAACGGATAATAATAATGGTCATACAGATCAATTAGTACCGCCGGAAGGTGGTGGTGGCTCACCTCAAACTAATCCACAAGCTTTGGGAGGGCAGCAAAGTATTAATGAAAGTAATGGAGCATTAACCACAAATGGTACGTCGGGAATGATTACCAAGAATAATAAAAATAGTAATTCGTCTAAAAACTTAATAGCAGTTTCGTCTGTGACGCCTAATATAACACATGTTGATCCCCTTAAATCGGGATACATTACCGAGGAATTGCTATCTCCGCAGGAATTAAATATAAATAAAATAATAAAACAGATTTCCTATGAGGAAATTAACAATATAGATAGAAAAGCCCCATCATCAATCGATGGAGTACTAGTTTTTCATAACTATAATGTACTTGTTATTCCAAAGAATGTCAGACAACGTGCAGATAATAGCTATGTGTTTAGTAGAACCAATGTATCGATTATATGTTAAACATTCAAGTTCAGGGTAAGGAATCAATGGTGTTTATTTTTGATGAACATATGTTGGTCTTACCAACAAATAATAATACAATTCGTGAATCTTCTCCCTATCTTCATGATTGTGATGTTACTAATGGAGTATTGAAAGACCCTCTGAATGAGTTTAACACAAAATTTTTAACTGCTCTACATTTTCATCCAACAAAGGCATCTAATGTCGGTGCTAGAGGTATTGGTGGTGACTTGGTGGGTATAGCTAAAGGGGATCCTGGTAATTTTTGGTTTGTTGCTGGTTTAGATAATGAAATATACGCATACGCAGATTATCCAGGATATTGGACGAAAGCAAGTATTGTTAATGTCACAAAAAAAACAGGGTTACAAATGATTGGTTTAACGAGTACGATAGGTGCAAATAAATTTTTGAGTCTTGTTCAACAAAATTGTAAAAAATAACATGAAAACTCGAATTATATATATATTTTTTTTTATTATCTTTATTGGTTGTAAAAATGACAACTTGCATGATAAAAACAAAAGAATAGTTTTCACAAATATAAATATAAATCCTAGGTTGAATGATGTTGTAGATGCTTTTGTAGAAAAACTTCCAAACAAATCAATACATGGACAAATTTTTATTGACAGAACTAGGCGGGATGTTGTATTTATTACAATAAATTCATTTGTTGATACAACTACAGTATTGGCTAATTATCCGCCACTTTTCCAAATTCAATGTGGTAGCTCTATTTTTGATGTATATACTGGTAGCGAAAGTTTGTTAACAAATCAAATGTATAGAATTAAGATACATTCAAAAAAAAATGTTTTATCTGACACATTACTATCATGGGGTTTAATTGATAGTGCAAATAGAATTTCATTTTTTGATGAACAGAATAGATGGCCATTTGTACCATTCGAGTATTATTTGAAAGAATCAGATAATTTTGAAAATTAATGTTTAAAAATTATAGAAGTGTAAAACTTAGTTTTTTGATGGCTTCAAAAAGCAAAGTTGCCAAAGCCAATACGAGCAAAGCGAATTGCTTTTTATGGGTGTTGAGAGAAGAAAGTTGAAAACTATGAGACATTTCGACAGGCTCAATGACCGCATTTCGATTAGCCCCATCCCAATTCCCCGACGGGGAAGGCGAAAAAAGTGGGGCGCAGGTTTGGGTTTAATCCCGAAGGGATGGCATGATAATAGAAAAATGCGTTAATAACAAAATCAAATCCCGCAGGGATGGCATATTCTATGAGTATATCGCTCCTGCGGAGCTTGTTCACTGTTGTGGTTCTGTGATTTCTATTATTATATCGCTCCTTCGGAGCTTGATTGAAATTATATCCCGAAGGGATTACACGTTTATAGTACGTATAAATTCATCCACCCCGTCAAACTGCGTCTACCACCGAGGAATGAGAACCCACCCCGTCCTGCGGACACCCCTCCGGCGAAGGGGATGAAATTCAATAGCGGAAACAAAGGGATTACACGTTTATAGAAATTATGTTCTATGAAAACCATCCACCCCGTCCATTTCGACAGACTCAATGACCGCATTCCGGGTTTTTGACCCATCCTGTCCTTCCCCGACGGGCAACGCGAAAAAAGTGGGGCGCATCATTTTTATACAATCCCAAAATAATGATTGAAAGTCCAAAACTGCGTAAATTGCTTAAAAAAGAGAAAAATAAAAGGAAAAATTATGTTCGTAACTTTACTACGTATATGCGCTGTTGCACTCTGTTTCTGTGCGTCATCAATCATGCTTCAAGCACAAAGTATTGAATGGCAACGCTTACATGGAATACAAGGTTCTTATATTACTGCTATAACTAAAACTTCGTCGGGTGCAATTTTTGTTGGAACTCCCTATGGTATTTGGCGCACTCGCGACACTCTGCGGACTTGGGAAAATGTATCCGTCGGACTACGTGATTCCTTAATATATGCCCTTGCAGCAACAAGTGACGGTGCTCTTTTAGCCGGCACTTATACGGGAGTCTATCGAACAACGGATGATGGAAAAACATGGTCTGTTGCAACGCCATCGGGAACTGTCCGATACTGGCAATATCTGTATGCTCACCCAAACGGAACATGTTTTGCAAGTTCTCGAAAAAAACTCTTTCGCTCCACGAATAATGGAAAAACGTGGGCAGCTTTTGCCGATAGTATTGTTAATGTTGAGCCATTTATAGAAACGAATAAATTGCGAGTGCCTGTAGCAATGATTGGTACAAATGGACGTATTTCAATCGGAGCGCAACATTATTCCGATGATAATGGAAAAACATGGCAAAAAACTCTCTCAAGTGATAATTATCATGTAAAAGCCTTAACCCAAATAGATGATAATTCGGCAATAATCGGTTCTTGTAATGGTAATGGCATAAAAGTGACTAATGACGGAGGCAAAACGTGGTATGAATCCACAGATGATGAGCTTGATTTAATGGAGATTGATCCTGAACAGAAAAACGAAGTAAATGGACAAAAAGCTTTATTCTATAATAGTTTAAATTATTTTATCAATGGACACCTGAATGCTTGTTATGCTCAATTTATCGGAAACAATGAGATGTTGTATTCAATATTTGGATTGGGTGTATGGAAAGTAAAAACGCGGCTTTCAACGGAACCCAATAACTATAGTTACGGGCTTATTCAAAAACAAAATGTAACTGATAATGGAGTAGAATCACGTTTTACAACCGCACTTTATAAACTTAATGACTCGACATTTCTTTTGGGTTCATTTGGAGCCGGTTTGTTTATGAGCAAAAATAAAGGAGATACATGGTCACCCATAAAAAATTTTCCTGCTCAATCGCCCATTATCACAACATTTTACAATGATGATAAGCGTGGAACAATGTATGCAGGAACAGTCAATGGTTTATATAAAAGCAGTGACCATGGCATAGAATGGCAGCGAATTGACTCAGGTTTTTATTATCCCCATGTTTACGCAGTAACAGTTACCGGTAAAGGTACATTAATAGCAACATCATTCAATAGATGCTTCCGTAAAGAATTAGGGAGTAAAGTATGGGAAAAAATAGAAACATTATCACATAATGTATATTCTGTGATTCATTTAGCATCTTCAGGCGATAGTGTTTTTGCAGTAAAGGGGCGATTATTTTATAGTGTTGATGATGGAAAAACATTTCAACAGGTGAATAATGTGATATTCGGCGATTATGGTTACGGTGGAGCGACATATATGCTCGGATATTATAAGAATTCACTTATATGTTATGGAATTGACGGAGTTAATCATACAACGAAGGGATTACAAGGATGGAATAAACGTGTAAATACACGATTATTTGATTATGAAAAGGCGGTTAATCCTTACAGTAATCTTTATGTATCAAGGAATTATTCCGGACATGTTTCGAGGTTCACAGGGTCGGTCTATCTATCTGCGGGATATGGATTAACTTCGTATGATCGAGAAAATAATGTTATTACAGAGCGAAATGCAAAAGATGAGTGGCTCTATGGAGAATTTGTATTAGGCATGATGTCCGATCAAAAAGGCAGACCCTTTGCCGCCACGATGGAAGGTATTGCTTTTTCAGAAAAAGCAGATAAAAATTGGAAATTTACTCCACCGCTACCCGGACTATCCATACCGGCTATGAAAGAAGTTGAAGTTGATGATAAAGGGTATCTTTATGCAGCTTCTCTATTCGGTGGGGTTTTTCGCTCAAAAGAACCCATTATTGCATTGTCATCACCCTCATTGACCTTGCCCATAAACAAGGCTCAAGAAGTTGCTTTAACAACTCAGCTAAAGTGGACGGCTGCAAACGATGCAAAAAACTATGGATTACAAATTGCAACGGATTCACTCTTTACCACAATTATTTTTGAAGATTCTTCAGCTACGGCATTATTATATGGAGAATTACCGCTTAAACCCAACACAAAATATTTTTGGCGAGTGCAGAGCAGATTATTCGGTGTTCGGAGTCCTTGGTCAGAAATACGTTCATTTTCTACGCTGACAGTCTATCCAAGTAAAGTAACATTGCGCCAACCTGCCAATAAAGAAATTAATCGTCCGGTGTCAGTATCTCTTTTGTGGAATCCTACAACGGAAGCTGACAGTTTTGATGTACATGTTGCATCCGATAATGCTTTTACCATGACAACATTGCGCGACAGCATGATAGCAAAAAGAGAAATACAATTAAGTAATTTACAGCAAGGGACAGAATATTTTTGGCGAGTACGGGGTAAAAATCGTGCAGGTTATGGACCTTGGTCAGAGACATGGAGTTTTACCACACAATCACCAAGCGGCATAAGTGAGGATGATAATTCCGGTATGAGCGTGACAGTGCAAAACAATCATGTGATTTTGCATTATGGTGCATATTCACAATCGGTCAAAGGGATACGCATCACGGATATACGCGGCAAAACAATATTGAGTCAAACCATAGAGCAAGGTCAAAGCAGCAGTGATTTTGATATGAGCGGTATGAGCAAGGGCTATTATGTTGTGATACTCGACACGCACACAGGCAGCATCAGCCGTAATATTATAATGGAATAAAAAAGCAAAACCTTATAGGTTTGGATACGGAATCCACCCCGTCCTTCGGACACCCCTCCGATGGATGGGAGGAAATTCAGCGGCGGATAAATCCCGAAGGGATGAAACGTTTATAGAGCAATGGGGTTGATGCGATGGGCGATGTTCCGTAAACCTATAAGGTTTTGAAAACCTTATAGGTTTGGATACGGAATCCACCTCGTCCTTCGGACACCCCTCCGGCGGAGGGGATGAAATTCATTGCGTCACGGAATCCCGCAGGGATAGCATACTCTATGGTCTGTGCTTTATCCGATAGCGCAAAAGCGCGGAGACTAAAAATGTCATTGCACAGTGAGTTATCAAAGACCTCATTATCGTAATATTTGCATTGCTGCTTTACTTTGCATTAGTCTATGATATGCGACGCAGTGGTATTGACAATGACTTTATCGGCATAGCTAAAACCATGATAACCCTGATTATGAATAATGACAGATTATCTGACTCGTCCATCTCACACTCCAATACTTCGTGATGAGATTCGTATTTTTGCCATAAATCACAATCCATACAACACACATGAGTTACAAAAAATTATTTATCTTGAGTGCATTCACTTTCCTAAGTTTACAAAATATTCAAGCCCAAACGCCCCAGAACAAAACGACGTATGGTTTTTACGGTGGGCTTAACATTAACTTCCATTCGCCCAACTTTACAGACCCTAATCGTATAATTTCAAACAACTTATACAATGTGGACTCTTCCACATTTTCGACCAATGCCACATCCATAGGTTTTGCTATCGGCGGTATTGTCAATTACTCAATCAATGATCGTTTCCAATTGTCGGGACGGCTGGGCTACAATGGCTTAGGAACAAAGATAACATCAAGTTCACGTCGTTTTACGGCATCCGACACGGTTCCCATCAACTCGGAGATTGATGCCAGTTTAGGTATGATTGAGGTAGCTCCCCTATTGCGTGTAAAAAATGTATTTGCACCGGCACCACTCAATCTTCTGGGTGGTTTTGAGTTCTCTATTCCCTTTATGACATCCTATACTCATGTAGATCGCACAATATCGGGTACACCATCACCTTTATTGGATGGTCAATCATCACAAGACAGAATCTCTAATCCTATTGCAAGTTTGGACGCAGCCATGAGAGCAGCATTTGTGATTGGCGCAGACTATGAAATTCCTCTGAATAAAACGACTTCGCTCGTTCCTGAAATTACGTTCAGAATGCCTTTCACGACTGTAAGTTCCAATACAGCATTTGATTCATGGAGCGTACCGCAATTACGTGTAGGTATATCGCTTACATTTGGTAATGACAATAAAATGAAAGACGATAATATTCCATCAAACCTTGATATTCAAATGGATAATATCGGTTATTATACACCGGATGGACTGTTCACGCCGCTCAATTTTCTTAAAGTAGAAGATATTGCTTACTCGGAATTATATCCTGTGGTACCATATATCTTTTTTGAAGCAAATAGTAATAAACCATTTACAAAAGAATATCAATCAGAAAATACTACAGCAAGAGCCGGAGCATTTACACTGAATAATTTACAACCCGATGCGATAAGTATTAATCGCAGTCTTATAGATATCATCGGCTACAGAATGAATGCCAATAAACAGGCACAATTAACCATAACGGGAACAACAGACGGAAAAACAGAAAATAAAAATACGACTATTGCCAAAGAAAGAGCCGAGTATGTAAAAAATTACCTCATGTCATCGTATGGTATCGAAGAAAATAGATTGCAAGTTGTAGCGCGTGGTTTACCGGCAAAACCATCGGCAAATACAGTCCCCGAAGCAGAAGCAGAAAATCGTCGTGTCGAATTTTCTTCCACTTCGCGCGATATTGTAGCACCGATTATTCTCAAAAGTGATAATCAACGTATTGCATATCCCGAACTTATTGAATTTCGCCCCAAAGTAATTTCCAATAAAGGAATAAGTGATTGGAACTTGCAAATAAGTCAAGCAGGAAAATCATTGAGAACATTTTCGGGTCATGGTACTTTAACACCTCAACGCTGGCAAATTCGCCCGAATGAATTATCAAATTCTCAGATTAATGTGGAATATACTTTGACGGTACAAGACAGCTCAGGCGTAAAAAAAGAAGCTTATGGCACAATTCCCGTAGAATATTTGTCCTCAACAAAAAAACGTTCGGAACAATTAGCCGATAAATCTATTTCGAAATTTTCTCTTGTACTTTTCGATTTCGATAAAGCAGAGCTAACCGAAGAAAATGCTCGCATAGTGGAAGAACAAGTGCTTCCTTCCATCCAGTATAATTCAACCGTCACCATCATTGGTTATTCCGATGATTTGGGAGAAGCAAACTACAATCAAAAACTATCGCAAAAGCGTGCGGATGTCATAAAAAAAGTATTAGAAGCTAAAATCCGCGATGCAAAATATACGGCAAAAGGCATCGGCGAAAATGTTCCGATTTTTGATAATACATCTATCATTGGTCGCCATTTGTCCCGAACAGTACAAATCATTGTTGAAACTCCGAAAAAATAAGAAGTGCCATAGTGTGTCTTCATGCTTTTCATGGTACAAGTAATTCAAAGAAACATTCTATGACCATACGACTCGAAACAATGAGTACTGACATCAGGGGGATTAATGTCTGAGCAATCAATCGAATATAAATACCTGTCAAATATTGACATACCATCAGATTTGCGTAAACTGCCGGAAAGTGCATTGCGCGAAGTAGCCGATGAAGTGCGCGAATATATGGTTGATACTATCACCAAAGTAGGCGGTCACTTCGGTGCAGGGCTTGGCGTTGTAGAGTTAACCGTAGCGTTACATTATGTTTTCGACACCCCCAAAGACAAAATTGTCATAGACACAGGGCATCAGGGCTATCCGCATAAGATTTTGACCGGTCGTAAAAATACATTGCATACAATACGTCAAAAAGATGGGTTGTCGGGATTTTTGAAGCGTACCGAAAGCGAATATGATGAATTTGGTGCAGGTCATGCAAGCACCAGTATTTCTGCTGCACTTGGCATTGCTTCTGCAAGAGATTTACTCGGTCAAGATAATCATGTTGTGGCAGTTATTGGCGATGGTGCCATGACGGGCGGTTTGGTCTATGAGGCAATGAATAATTGTGGCGTACAGCAAAAGAAATTAATCGTCATCCTCAATGATAATCAAATGTCCATAGCACCGAATGTATGGGCTTTATCGAATTATTTCAGCAATTTATTCGCCTCCCCTACCGCACAAAAAATTCGCAGCAATATTTGGGATATGACGGGAAAAACAGGCGAATTAGGTGATAGGATTCGTACTTTGGCTCATAAAATCGAAGATGGATTAAAAGCAGTTTTAACACCCGGTATGCTCTTCGAAGCATTAGGCTTTAATTATTATGGTCCTACCAATGGACATAATATTGGTAACTTGGTGAAAATGCTGCAATCAGTCAAAGATATGAACGGTCCTGTGCTTTTGCATGTCATAACCCAAAAAGGTAAAGGATATAAACCCGCAGAAGCAGATAAACAATTTCTTCATGCTATTGGCAAAGTAGATAAAATTACAGGAAAATCCACCGCTTCCAAACCCTCCATTCCTCTTCCGCCGACATATCAGAAAGTATTTGGCGAAGCATTAACCGAAATTTGTGATACAAATCCCAAAGTAGTCGGTATAACTGCCGCAATGCCTGATGGGACAGGCCTTGATATTCTTGCAAAAAAATATCCTGAAAAAATGACGGATGTCGGCATAGCCGAAGGTCATGCAGTCACCTTTGCAGCCGGTATGGCAACGCAAGGTATTATTCCTGTATGTGCAATTTATTCTTCCTTTTTGCAAAGAGCTTTCGATCATATTTGTCATGATGTTGCTTTGCAGCATCTGCACGTAGTGTTTGCACTTGACAGGAGCGGCGTTGTCGGAGCGGATGGTCCAACCCATCATGGTGTTTTAGATTATGCTTATTTGCGCATTATCCAAGGTATGGTAGTGATGGCTCCCAAAGATGAGCAAGAATTACGCGATATGCTCTATTCGGCAATTCATGATTATACCAAAGGACCGGTTTCTTTGCGCTATCCTCGCGGCGAATCACAAGGCATTGCCTTGCAACCCATGAAATCTATACCACTTGGCAAAGGTGAAATACTGCGCTCCGGCAATGATATTTGTATTCTTGCTATCGGCAATATGGTATATCCGGCATTAAAAGCAGCAGATATTTTATCGAAAAATGGTATTGAAGCAGAAATTGTGAATGCTCGTTTTGTCAAGCCATTAGATACGCAATTACTTGATGAATTAGCCGAAAGACATACATATTTTATGACCGTTGAAGATGGGCAAATTCAAGGCGGCTTTGGCAGTGCCATTATTGAATATCTTGCACAAAATCATCCGGGAAAACGCATTAAACTTCACGGCATTGAAGATATATACGTGGATCATGGCACTCAGCAAGAACTATGGGCTGAATTGTGTTTAGATGCTCCGGGTATAGCTGCAAAAACTCAAGAATTTATTCATTCATATTCAACCATCATTGCATAATAACTTGCCAATATGCTTGATTTGATATAAGGCGACATATTGCTTTCATGATGGATTAATACTTGTTTTTGCAATCAAATTCATTCTTACTAAGACATTTCATTTTTCTTTTTTAATCTTTAATCACAAGTGGCTTTATCCCTTCGATCACTTGCCTCTGACACGGCTGTGTATGGACTTTCCACCATAGCCGGACGTTTTTTGACTTTCATTCTCACGCCCTTTTATACCCATTATTTATCCGGTCCCAGCGAATATGGACATATTGCTACCATATATGCGGTCATTGCATTTATGAATATTGCCTATTCTTTTGGATTTGATACTGCATTTATGCGTTTTTATTCTAAAGATAATGTCGGATATTCACAACAAGTATATAATACCGCTTTTTGGAGTATAGCCGGTATATCGTTGTCAATTACCTTTGTTGCATCGCTTTGTATTATTGCATTTCCGCTGCAATTAGAAGGTATTTACACTTCTGCCACTACACTCTTACTTTGCGCAGCAACAATTCCATTCTTAGATGCACTTATGATTATCCCCTATGCACATTTGCGCATGGAAAGACGCTCAAAACGATTTGCATTGACTAAATTTTTTATTATTGTACTAAATGTTTCTCTCAATATTCTCTTTGTGGGCACATTGCACTATGGCGCACTCGGTGTAATAATTTCCGGCATACTGTCGAGTGCATTTGGTGTCGTACTTCTTTTACCGGATATGCTGCTATGGCTGCGACTTCGTATAAGCAGTCCATTATTAATAGATATGCTGAAATTTGGGCTTCCTACAGTGCCTGCTGCTTTTTCCACTATAGCATTGCAATTACTTGATCGTCCCATTGTAGGAATATTAACCGATTCACGCAATGTGGGAATTTATCAGGCAAATTATCGGCTGGCTCTTCCCATGATGATGTTTATCAGCGTTTTTGAAACAGCATGGAAACCATTTTATTTAACCAATGCAGAAAAACCCGAAGCAAAAAAATTGTTTGCGCAAGTTTTGACAATATTTACGGCTGTCTGTGCCATTATTTTTATTATTGTCACTCTTTTTATGAGCGATATAGTGGCTCTACCATTCAGAGGTGCATCATTTATTCATCCGCAATATTGGAGCGGATTGCATATCATACCATTGATTCTTGCAGGATATTGGTTTAATGGATTTTACATTCAGTTTTCAGCCGGTTTTCACATTACAAAACAAACTAAATATTTACCGATAGCTATGGGTACAGCCGCTGTAACGACTGTCATCTTAAATTTTGCCCTTGTTCCCCAATGGGGTATTACCGGTGCAGCAATCGCAATGATGCTGTCATATTGTGTAGCTGCTTGTATATTATTGTTCTATGCAAGAAGAATTTATCCGCTTGATTATGAATGGAACACTATTGCTTTGCTTATTGGATTAGCTCTCAGCACATTTATTGTCTTTACATTGTTTTCACCATTAACCCTATTACTCAAGATACTTATGGGAATTACTTCCATTGTGATGATAAGTATATTACTACTTCGAAAAAAATCAATTATACATTATCTCAAACGATAATTACAGTTGTATTTTCTTGACATTCATCCCTGATTTTCCGAAGAGAACAATAAAATATGTACCTGAAATTTTTTGTTGAACGGGTATTGTTATTTCATTCTCTCCCCGATAAGGTGATGAATATTCATAGACTGTAGTTCCTTGTATATTATACATAATGCAGCGTTCAATCAATGACTCGGTCTGTTGTTTTTTTACCACAATACTTTGCTGAGTAGGAATGACTACGATATCATCATTAAGTGCAATATAGTTTTCTTGAACAGATGTAGTGAATTGCTCTAACCAAGAGACAGCATTATTCACAAGTGCATAACGTATTGTTGTATCATTGATGCTTGAGAGATTAAATGCAAAATATGCATTTCTTGTTGAACCATATTCTCTTTGTATCCCATGTATAATCGTTGTATTTTTTTTATCCGTAATAATAGAAGCCGCATCCTGAGCATCAAGTTGCAATGTTGGAACCGGAATAACTTCTAAACCCAAGTAATGATTTAGTTGCGGTAATTGAACAGCAATATTCTGCAAATTACCAAATGTGCTATTGGATTGTACGCTCTGCCAAATGCGCTTTCCGTCATCGCCTTTTGCAGACTGTGGAACTTCTTTAATTTTTGCACCGAATAGTTTCAGTAAATCATTGCCTTTTCCTTCGAGTGTATAAAGTGAAATCGGGTCATCACCTATCAATAAAACTTCGATACCCTTTTTTTGCATATCCTGCATAATTGCAGCATGAATATCATTCATAAAACCATGAGTGCCGCAATTCCAAATAACGGTTTCGGGATTTGAAGTCTCATCGTACCAACGCAAAAATTCTTCACTTGTCATTGATTGATAATATCGTTTTTGAGTTTTTGCAATATCCTTCATCAATGAATAATTTTCTCGAGTTGCATCCTCAATAATAATTTTTTTTAGATTAATGGAAGCAAAAGTAAATGATAGTGTTTTATAGATATTCTGTGTTTTGCGGTCATAACACTGAATGACAAAACGTGCAATACCTGATTTTTTATGTGTTGTAATCTCAAGAGGTAAGACTGTTTGTTGATTATTACCGATACTATATTCTTCATTTGGTAGAATGACTTCCCATCCATCGGGTATGCTTGAATTGGGAGCTAAGCGAAGTGCAGGTTCTATTGATTCATTTGTCCCATTTACTATGGTTATATCAGCTTTTTGAATTTCATCAATTGTATAAAATGATTGATTAGCAAAACAATGTATTTTCTGATTAAATGTCACTTTTTTGACAGTACTTTCAATTTGGTCAACGAAATAAATATCACCATCTGCGTCAAATTCGATGCCTGCTATACCTTTTGCACCTGTTTCTATACTTTCAATAAATGTTGGCTTTTGCGATTCATGAAGCCGATAAAGATATATTTTTCCATTTTCTCTATCACTTACCGCCATTAAGCTATAATATATATCAATCCCAACGGGCTTATTTAATCCTTCTGTTATATATGGTTCATAAAGAGCATCTTTCATTTCCACAAACTCAGCAAGCCGTTCATCACGAGGCGATTGAACCGTTAATTTCTTTGCAATTGTACCTGATTGAGTTTGTAGTCTATAGATAGAGTTGCCATCAATATAATAAAGCCATGATGATGACTTATCAAGCACTAAATGGGAAGGAAGATTATGCTCTCTTTTCGTCAGTTTAATTTGGCTGAATCGTCTTACGCTGCCATCACGATGGTCTGTTCCGCCAATTTCATGGGGATTGGCAAAATCATAACGACAAATGTCATTGTACATATTATCGTTCACCCAATAGACATTGTTTTTTTCATGAGCAATACCCATAGTAAATGGACTTTGATGCAACATATCCAAATGACTTGCCAAACGTTGTTTCACCTGATCGAAAGGTCCTTGATTGCGTCGAGCAAATATTGCAGTATCTGATGCCCATAATGTCGGTCCCATAAAATCCATTTGAGGCACAGTATTTTGTTTGGGTTCTCCACTTTGCGCTGTGCCGAATGTGCCATTATCACCAAAATCAATCGCCATTGTTCGCCACATAAAATGCGATGCTGCATAATCTCTGCGTTTTTCAATAGTTTGATTATTTTTTCCCGTATTTCGTATAATTGCTATACCTTCACCTGCTTGATTAGTTCCTGTTACCACCCAGAGTTCATTTGGATGAAATATAGCAGAATTGAATGACAAATCAACAGGGTTAATAATATCGGGATATGATGCGATGGTTGTGATTGTAAATTTATCATTAGAGAGTAGTCTATCGGTCGCTTGATTCTTTTTCTGCGAATAATATCGCACTTCATTGAGTGACTTTTCAATGAGTTTCTCTATGTCCATGAAAGGTTCATCGCCGTATGTAGCAAAAACAAGTGTGCTTTTATGAACTATCATAGCCACGTGCAAATCAATGTCTTTTTCTTTATTAAAAGCAGAAAGAGATGCAGCACCTTCATTATTCGTATCTTCAACAAATGTGAACACCTCAGAAAATGAATTTTTTTTGGCAAAAATATCCAAATCTTTTTGCTTTTCAGAACTTACAGCTATTACTCGGATTCCATTACGGCGCAGTATTTCTGTTTGCTTATTGAGATTGTAAAGCTGTTCAGCACAGTGAATGCATTGCGTTCCGAGAAATCGAATAAAGATAATGGGATGATGCTTAGAGAGAGCAAGAACATCAATGCCTTGTGAACCTATTGACAGTGTTTTCGGTAAAAGTAAATGCGGTTCTTTAGGTAATGTGACAAATGGCATAGACTTCATCATGGGATGAGATGTCATACTGTCGCCCGCAGTGAGTACTGCACATGAAAAAAGTAATGAAGCAAGGAATGTAACAAAATGTTTCATAAATTCGACTCTATCTTGATATGTAATGGAATTTCTCATACCAAGATACGCATTTATTCATCATGTTTCAATACGTTGCTCATAAAATGCATCAGAACACGTTCGAATACGAACGCCATGCGTATCATCAATGGTAATAAATGTTGATGGTATATCAGTCCAACAGCCTGAATTTACATAAGTTACACCATCAGAAGTCTTCATGGTAGCTACGTGAGTATGACCACAAAAAATATAGTCGCATTGTCGTAACCGCCCATACTCGAGTGCATCATCCGCCACTTTTTCTACGATACGGATAAAACGCTTACTTCGTTGTTTTATCCAACGGCTCAGTCTTTGTTGTTCGCCGCCAATCATTTGAATTCCTGTATAAAGTCGGGTGGCAACTTCCGTAATCACAGGTTTGTCATAGATAAATTCATCAAACTGATGTCCATGGAGAGCTATCATTTTCTTATCATTAAAAACCCAGATATACTCTTCAACAACTTCTACACCTAATAAATGGGATAATGTTTCTGCAATACCGTCATGATTACCTATCACCCAAATTACTTCTCGCCCATGACGAGGGTGAGATAATGAACGTATTAAGGAGAGAAATTTCCAATCTTTTTTCTTCAATCGTTTAAAATTGAGATCATCAAAGACATCACCATTTAAAATGAGTCTTTTGAAACGAAAACGTTTTAACAATTGAATAAGCTGTTGACTTCTCGAGACCAGAGAACCTAAATGAATATCCGAAATGATAATCGTATCAACATCGCCTATTTCTTGCCCAATATCAATATCGTCAACGGTATGAATATTATCGTAAACGAAAGACATAGAAAAATTGTTGAATAAATGATAAAGGATACTTTTGTGCTAAACCATAGATACCTGCTTTTTCCTTGTTCGGGAAATATGCAGTACCGAACATCCAATCCCACACGGCTAATTTTGTCGAAAAATTTTTATCAAAAGCTTTTTCATCATTCGCATGATGCCAACGGTGCATTTCCGGTCCATTAAAAAAATATCGAAGGATACCCATAGAAATATCTGTATTGGAATGAATAAACATACCCCAGACGGCATCAATCATACCTTTATACACAGCCACTTCAGGCGAAGCTCCCAACAAAAACATTGGCGCAAACTCAACTGTTTGATTAATAAGTATCTCAAAGAAATGTGAACGCGATCCGGAAAGCCAATCTACCTCGATTGAAGAATGATGTGCCTCATGAATTCTCCAAAGTAGAGGAATTTTATGCTGAAAGCGGTGGAACCAATATATATAGAAGTCATGCAATATAAAAAAGAATACGAATTGTTGCCATAGGGAAAATTTTGAGTCAAAATGAACATAAAACTCGAGACCTAAATTTTGCAACCATTGAATTATATAATAAATACAGATTCCTGCAACATAGCTTTGAACCACTGTATAGAGGACAAAATCATTAAAAAATCCTTCACGAAATACTTTCTGTCCTTTATTATAGGGAATAAATCTTTCCAAGAGTATAATACATATTGCTGCAATAACAACAATAAAACCGGTTATAATTTCAAGTGATAAGTCTAAAATCATGCAACTAATTCAGTAGAAACTCGACGTAATTTTTTTCTTGACGATAGCTCGCTGTCATAAACCCTTTTGATGCCATCTCCCAAAGCTTTTTCTATATCACGGATGTTTGAAACTAATCGAATAAGCCCAACCATCTCGACTGAGGCTGCCTGATCGGTTCCCCACATTGCACGATCTAAAGTAATATGCCTTTCAACAAAACAAGCACCTAAGGTAACTGCTGACCATGTTGGTGCTAATCCTACTTCATGACCGGAATATCCGATTGGAATATCAGGGTATAAGCTACGTAATGTGCGAATCATATTTAAATTTAATTCTTCAATCTTGCAAGGATACGACGATGTCGAGTGTGCTATAAGTAATGCTGAAGTATCTAATGAATCAATGGCTTCGGTAATCTCTTCCATCGTACTCATACCTGTGGAAATAATTAATGGTTTTCCGGTATTTTGCATCGTTTGTAATAATGGAATATCCGTAAGTGATGCGGATGCAGCTTTATAACATGGCGGATTAAATTGTTCAATAAACTCAACTGAAGGCTCATCCCAACATGATGCAAACCATTGAATATTTTTTTGTTTACAATATTGGTCAATTTCATCAAATTCATTGAAGCCGAATTCTACTTTATGACGATATTCTAAATAAGTCATTCTTCCCCAAGGGGTATCTCTTTCAATATCCCATTGTTCACGCGGAACACATAACTCCGGTGTTCTTTTTTGAAACTTCACAGCATCACAACCCGCAATTGCCGCAGAATCAATCATTTTTTTTGCAAGTTCAACGGAGCCATTATGATTAATACCAATCTCAGCAATAACATATACAGAGTGTTTATCTCCAACGGCTTTATCGCCAATTAAAACAGACTTTCTCATTGTTTACCTTTCATAAAATAATAAATTTTTATATAATTGTCCAACCGCCATCAACAATAAGATTAGCACCTGAAACATACGATGATGCATCACTTGCCAGAAAAACCAGCGCACCTTTATAATCTTCCTTATTCGCCATACGACCTAAGGGCGTTTTCTTCGAATAGTTCTCGACAAAGTCTTCATCTTGATATGCGAATACTCCGCCCGGTGAAATACAATTTACCCTAATATTTTTTTCACCCCAATATGCTGCTAAATACTTTGTAAACTGTATTACTGCTCCTTTTGATGTCGGATACACAGGAGATTTCCACATCAAGCGTTCTCCATTTTTTTTCAGGTATATCGATTGATCCGGAGCAACGACACCATACGTTGATGCAATATTAATAATTGAACCTGATTTCTGTTGTGCCATAACACTCCCAAGATATTGACAGCATAAAAACACGCCTGTAACATTAACGTCTAACACTTTTTTCCAAACATAAAGAGGATAATCTTCAAATGATCCTTGTATATGATTGTCGCGTTTTTCGACCATATCGTTAATGGCAGCATTATTCACAAGTATATCAATCGTACCATACTGCGATACTATCCTTTCTCTGACACTTGATAATGACGCTGAATCAGTAACATCAAGTCGTATAGTTGAAATTTGATGACGAATTTGTTCAGGAAAAATATCGTCATGACATCGCTCAATATCGGCAGCAATAACGTGCGCACCGGCTTCTGCCAGAGCTATACAATGTTGCAGTCCTAACAATCCGTTTGCCCCTGTGACAACAGCAATTTTACCCGAAAGTGAAAAATTATTATCCATGTACTAAATGTGGTTTAGAATGAAAGTGTGTTGTTTTTCGAAATACCGGTTCTAATATTTTTCCATGAATCATTTCTCGTATATTACCATTATACAAAACATCATGAATAAATGGAAGAATTTCACTGTATGCAAAGAGCGTATGAAGAATATCCTGATCACTGTGTGAAAATGACAATGTATGAAATCCATTCCAAAGAATTCCGTATCTGAGAAACTCTTGCTGTAAAAGTGTTTTTATCTCCAAGGCAGGAAATGTTGAGTGCTGAATTGATATCATTGTTCGTGTTGGATTTCCGATACAATCACACCATGGTATCTGATGTTTTTGTATAATGCTTTTAATTCCTTGTTGTAGTTTTTTTCCTTGTTGATGCAAATAGTCTGGTACATCATATTTTCGTATTTCATTCATTGTGGATTTTGCCGCGGCTAAAGATAAAGCTTCACCGCCGAATGTTGTAAAAAAGAAGACATCTTTTTCCAATATTGACATGATATTCGATTTACCGCATAATACTGAGAGGGGCATACCGTTGGCGATTGCCTTAGAAAAACACAATAAGTCTGCATCTATATCATAATATTCCTGTGCGCCTCCTAATGCGAGACGCCACCCCGTCCACATTTCATCAAAAATAAGTACGGTACCAAACTTATGACATAATTCACGTAATTCAAGTAAAAAACCGTTCTTTGGTTCTGTAAATGTTATGGGTTCTAGAATGACGGCAGCCGTCTGTTCACTGATACTGTCCAAGAGAGAATCAACATTATTATAATCAAATGTAAAAACGTGATTTTTCGTGGTTTCAGGTATTCCTTTATCACGGTCTGTGACTGAGATATACCAATCGTGCCATCCATGATAACCACAACATAAAATTTCATCACGTTGTGTATATGCACGAGCAATACGAACTGCGGCACTTGTAACATCCGCACCAGTTTTGCTAAAACGTACCATTTCCGCATTAGGTACAATAGAGGTAATTAATTCTGCGACCTCATATTCAAGACTATGCGGTAATGAAAATGTTATTCCTTTTAATAATTGTTCTTTTATTGCTGTATCTACAGCTTCATAACAATACCCTAAAGAAAGTGGTCCTACAGCCATTGATAAATCCAGATATTCATTTCCATCAATATCAATTATTTTACTGCCTTTACCTTTATCAGCAAATATTGGTGCAACCCCAAAAGAATATTGCCCAACTCCTTTTGCTAATGTTTGAGTTACTCCCGGAATAATATGTCGAGCTTTCTCGTATAGTTCCAAAGATTCTTGTATAGAAGGTAATGTCAACATAAAGAAATGCAAATTTATAAAGAATTTAAGATTTTTTGAGCAATCGAGTGACCGTTCATTTTTTCATATACAAGCACGTCATTTAGTAAACCGGGTCTATGCCATGATGAAAAATTAATTGTATTAACTGTGGCAGAAAGACCCCGTGCAGCAATGAGTTCAGCAATAATTGTATAGAGTGCTCCTGTTGAAAAGTGATCTTCAACAATATAAACAACATCTGCATCAAGTATATTACGTATAATAACTTCCTCATCAATAGGGCGCAATGTACGCATATTAATGACTTTTACACCAAAACCGTTTTCCTCCAAAATTGTTGCCGCGTCAAGTACCTGAGCGCATAAAAAACCGTGAGAAAAGATAACAATATCATTTCCTTCGCCAATTTCTTCTGCTTTTCCAATCTCAAAATTAGTATGGTGAATAGTAGCCGGCTTATTTATATAGCGAATATACCAAGGCATCCCTGAATCAATAATATGTACCATGCCCTGTAATAATTCATCTTCATCCATTGGAGAAAATATCCGGACAGTTGGAATTAATCGCATCAATCCGATGTCTTCTAATGATTGATGCGTCGGACCATTCGCTTCTGATAAAATACCGGGAATAAATCCAACCATACAGACTGGTAATGCAGCTATCCCCACATCGGTGCGAATAAATTCGAAGGCTCGCATTGTTAGGAATGATGCTAATGCATGTGTGATTACTGTATTACCGCGTAATGCCAAGCCGGCAGCCATACCAATCATCGTTTGTTCAGCAATCCCTACATCAATAAATTTATGTCCTATTTTTTGCGGCAATGTACGTATATGTGCTCTATTTTCAGCTGTCATTACATAAAGCTTATCATTTTTTTCAACCGATTCTACTAATAGTTGTTCGTATGTCATAAATATTTCTTCATTATCGTACATGAAAAATAGGCGAATCTAATTCTTTGGCAGTAGTACCATGTAATTCATTTAGTAATTTTTGAATATCTTCATCAGTAAAATTACAGAACCACCTGTCTGCTCTTTCTTCTATACTCGGCACGCCTTTACCACGCACCGTATCTGCAATAATGATATGAGGCGTATTTGTATGTTCATCACAGAATTTCATAGCCTTATCAATGGAATAAAAATCATGACCATCTATTCTTTGAACATTCCATCCAAATGCGGAGAATTTATTGTCTAATGATTCCAAGGGTATAAGTTCTTCTGTTTTTACATTAGCTTGAAATTTATTTCTATCAACAATTACAATAATATTATGCAATTTTAGTGCAGATGCGACAAGAAATCCCTCCCATAGAGAACCTTCATTTAACTCACCATCGCCAACAATAACTACAATCTTATTATCTTGTTTTTTTTGAAGACAATCATATGCCACACCCATAGCAACAGAGAGCAAATGCCCTAAAGACCCTGAATGAAATTCAATACCCGGGATAGATGTGTTGGGATGCCAATAAATATTGTCACTAATATGTAAATGGTTTGAAAGCCTTTGTTTATCTATAAATCCAAATTCCGCCAATGTTGCATAGAGAGCAGGAACATCATGACCTTTTGAAAGAAAAAGATAATCACGATTCGGATTAGTCGTACTGTCGGGACTGACACGCAAATATTGACCATACAAATAGACAATAATATCTGCACACGATAATGATGCTCCTGTAAAACATCCGCCGTTCGTACTCATAAGCAAGATACTTTCCCGTACACGTAAAGCACTCGATATTAACTGATTATATTGCAGCTGTTTGTCCATCATAATATTCTATTCTTGTTTGAGATTTATCCACAGTTTTTAATTGATGTAAATGTTTTCTATACCAGTTAACTCCTACATATTTATTATTAATCTCCATAATTTCCGGATGATCTTCTACTAGTGATAGAATATCATATAAACCGAAAGCAGGGTTAGACGGGTACAATTTTTTATAGACCTCGGATATGAAATGATAATCTTCAGGATAGTCCAGAGTCCACCGATGTGACATTGAGAAATTATACCCCAATTCCCATGCACAATTGCCAATTCTGAACAAGTCCGGATTATCCCAGATGAACGGTGTGGTATGTTCACGTTCATACGATTTTTTTGCACGAGTATGGGTATATTCGAGTACACTCATCGGAATTACTTCCACATCGTTTCCGTCCGGATATGTCGCAGGGTGAAGATTGCTGACAAAATCATACTCTTCTCTGTTATCTTGATAATACTTTATCACTTTGTCAATAATTTTAGGATCAATTAAAGGACAGTCGGAAGGAATTTTTACGACAACATCGGCATTATATTCTAATCCTGCTCTGTAGTGTCTATCGAGCACATCTTTTTCATCACCTCGAAAAAATTCAATTTCTTCATTATGGCATAATTTAGCAATAAGATCATCGGAAGTTTCCTTTGTCGTAGCAACAACAACCTTTGAAAAATAGCGAGCTTGTTTTATCCGTTCTATTTGACGAAACAAAATACTTTTTCCTAGAATAGGTAACAGAACCTTTCCGGGCAGTCGAGTAGAATTCATTCGAGCTTGGACAATAATAATAATATTCATATCAGACTTTTGAATAGAGTAAGGTGTGATGATTAAATTCTTCATTTTGATTAATATCTTGAGCTTGAAATCCATTCAGAATTCTTTCACATACTTGTGAAATCGCTGAGGCAGAAGTTCCGCCGTTTTGTATCGGTAATAATTTACGCAATTCATGAATCGGAAAGTCAGAATACACCTCTTTACCAAGAGCTATTCCTGTATAAACTAATGTTGAAAATTTTGTGATAAGGACATCACAATTTGCGATCATTTCATGTGCATTTCCGTCATGATAGATAATTGCATTCGGACATATTTTTTCAATTTCCCGGTATGCTCTTTGAAATTTTTCGTTAGGATGGAGTTTAAAGATAATCTGTCTGCCGTCAGCGATATTGCATACTTTGCGAATAAATTTCTTTCTGTTTTCGTAACGGAAGGTTTCACGCGTGTCTGATGTTGCTGCAAGAACAAAATTTCTATATGGGAATGAATTATTGCAATACATGAGGCAGTTATCATAATTTGGTATTCCTGTGACGACAATCTTTTCCGATTTTACACCTTTATTTATAAAAAGTGATTTATAGTTTTCGGAAGCAACACAAAATACTGTATAAGCATCAGAAAGTCCTGTCATGGAAGTGCTCGCCAAGTAACGTGGTAAACGAAAATTTTTAACAATGTGGTAGAGTCTATTCTCAGGATCTGTCATACCTTCTTGAACGAGGACAATGGCAGAACCACGAATGTTACGAGGAATTATCAAATCTGAACATGTGACAACAAGGTCATAGTGACGCGATTCACCTCGAGGGTCCATTAAACGTCGCGATTGATGAAGTAATGAAAGGGACTTTTTTTGAAACTCACCACCTAATATGGTAAAATCAAGTAAACCTCTTTCTGCAGCATACCGTAGTAACCCATCCGCATAATAGGTGGTGAAGTAACATTCAACATCTTTCAACTCATCCGCAATAGCCATCATCTGAGTTGTTTGATTCGCTGATCCGCAAATGAAAAGTATGTTTTTTGTCTGCATAGTCGGACTCATTAGTTCGAATGCAAAATTCGCTCTTACATATTACCTGCCTATTATCATATCCTCAAGAGTCTGTGAACAAATGACATTCTTGTTTATATTTTGGTTACGTAGATTATCAACTCATTAAATGTAGTAGTCAAGAGCATAAAAAGCAGCATTACTCTTTCTTTCTCCAATAGAACCATACCATTTTTTTTGAGCAGAGATTATGATTACACATCCCCAAGACAAGTATATATGCGTGTAATGCGTAATTTTGAGTAATTTTTTTGAGAAATGACCATTAATGTCAGCCGATTTACATACACATACACTCTATTCTGATGGCGTCCTTTCGCCCGAGCAACTATTGATAAAGGCAAAGGAACGCGGCATCACTATCTTATCTATCACAGATCACGATACGATGGATGGATATGTGGTTGGCGAAGCTCTTGCTGAGCAATATGGGATTGAACTCATTTCGGGGATTGAACTTAGCTGCTTTGAAGATGGTGTGGATTATCATATCCTCGGCTATTTTCTTGATCCTGATTACCCGCGATTAAAAACACATCTTGACATATTCCGACGAGAAAGAGTAAAAAGAGCCGAAAGGATAGTCAAAAAACTACGTAATCTATCGGTCAATATCCACCTTGATGATGTTTTGGAAAGAGCAGGCGCAGGTACTATTGGTCGCCCTCACATAGCTGCCGAAATGGTGAAAAATGGTTATGTGAAAGATTTGAAGAATGCTTTTGACAGATTTTTGGCAAATGGTAAACCGGCATTCGAGGGAAAGCCCAAATTTCATGTCTCAGAGGGTGTGGATCTTATTAATGCTTCCGGCGGACTTGCTGTGTTGGCGCATCCGGGGCAAATGAGTTATGATCGCCTCCATTATATCATCGAATGCGGAATTGACGGCTTAGAAGTTGTTCATCCTTCTCACCCTTTGGATATCAGAGTCTATTACCATAATGTTGCGATGCACTATTGGCTCTTAGAAACCGGTGGATCAGACTTTCATGGCACCCGAATCTATGATGAATCGAATTTTGGTGAATTTGTCATCCAACCTTCCGCTGTTGAATCCATGTTAAATCATCTTGCCAAACGCTGAGATACCTGCAATGAGCAGATTTCCGATACCTTTACGCATTATTCTCATTTTTTTACTTCTTTATAGCGGTTTATTTATCTACCGCAGTAGCTTTGTCATAGAATCAACACGCTATTTTTGTTTATTCGACGATGCGATGATATCCATGCAGTATGCGCAAAATCTGGCACAAGGACATGGATTAACATGGAATGCGGGTGAAAGAATAGAGGGTATTACCAATCCTTTATGGGCTTTTGGTATGGCTCTAATTCATCTATGTGGAATTCCTCAAAATTATACATCGTTGTGCATTCAAATATTGGGATTTGTATTTTTATCGCTGCAATGTATTATTATATGGAATATCAGTGAACGATTATTTCCTCGAACCGGAATAATACCCATTGTTGCAACATTATGTACGGCAATGTATTTACCACTTATTACATGGTCTTTAACCGGTATGGAAGTATCTGTATGTGCATTACTGATTACGTATGTATTATCAAAAATAGATTTCTATACTCATACCACTTCTATTCCTTGGAAAGAAATTCTATTACTTGCCCTTGGAACGTGTATCAGAATTGATATGATTGTTCCCGGATTTGTACTTTTATTCGCTTTAGCATTTAGGAGTACATCGTTTCATAAAAAAACTTTTATTACAGGTATTGTTTCCTTTGTCGGAATAATTGCAATACAGACTTTTCTGCGATTTGACTATTATGGTGATTTTTTACCCAATACATACTATCTAAAAATGACAGGAATTTCACCCGTTTATCGCATTTCACGAGGTCTATTTTCGACAGTAAAATTTTTATTCTTTTTTAACCCTTTTCTCATCATACTTCCATTTGTGTATCTACGCTCACATCGTCATACTACACTTTATACTATCGCTGCATTATTTATTGCTCAACTCTGTTACAGCACTTATGTAGGTGGAGATGCTTGGGATTGGTGGGGCGGGGCAAATCGTTATATCGCATTAGCAATTGCACCATTTTTTATTGTACTTTCAGCAGCATTATACCATTTCTTTTCTATAGCCGAAAACACATACTCATTCGTAAAAGCACAAAGAAATATTCTTATTCCTTTAGCTGTCATTATTCTCCTTGTCCAAATTAATTTTCAGCGGGATGGCAGTTCACTCACCACATGGTTGCTTATCCATCCACCTTTTGGTACAGATGATAATAAAAGAAATGTAGAAATAGCATTACTCTTACGGCATACATCACCCCAAGCAACGATTGCAACGATAACCGCCGGTTCTATACATTATTTCACACAAAGAACAATGTTCGATATGTTGGGAAAAAATGATAAATACATTGCTCGACTCTCTGCCATTGTACCAAAAGATAAAAATAAATTTATCAGTTTTCATCCCGGGCATAATAAATACGACTATCATTATTCGATAGCAGAAAAAAAACCGGATATTATCGTGGGAATTGAGGAAGGTAATCTACAAACACAATCATTACTCACACAATATCAAAGAGATAAATACAAGCATCATATACTTTATTCAAAAAATGATTCGAAGTATATAGCTGACTATAGAAAACAAATTTTTATATCACAAACGAAATGAAAGGCAAAACAATGAACATCATTGAAGGCGATTTTAACGGGGCAAATATGAATATAGCGATAGTAGTTGCCCGCTGGAATTATTTTATTGTTGAAAAGTTATTGGAAGGGGCACTTGATGGTTTACGAAGACACGGTGCTACTATTGATACGCAGGTTACAACGATATATTGCCCCGGTTGTTATGAAATCCCAACAGTCACAAAAAAGGCAGCATTATCCGGAAAATATGATGCTATCATTACACTTGGAGCAGTTATTCGCGGCGCAACTCCACACTTTGATTATGTGGCAAGTGCAGCGGCAAGTATAAATTCTATTGCTGTTGATACAAATATACCTTGTATTTTCGGTGTATTGACAACAGACACTATAGAACAAGCCATTGAACGAAGCGGTACTAAAGCAGGAAATAAGGGGTTTGAAGCGGCAATGGTTGCCATCGAAATGGTCAATGTTCTTCGTAAAATATAATTCTTTGCAAGTCTGTTTATAGTGTTGTTATTGCTAATGACTCTGTCATATTTACCATGACATTACGGCTAACAAAATATAAACAGACTTATGCTTTGCGTAATATAAATTCCGTAATTTCAGGATCAATACCTATACGAAGCGGTGGTCCTACAACACCCACACCACGATTAACGTATAATTGTTGATTTTTGTCGGAATATAAACCTGCCCATTGCTTATATACTACTTGAGCAACACTCATTTCAACACCAAGAATATGAACGCCAACTTGCCCACCATGTGTATGACCGGAAAACATTGCATCCACAAATGTTTTCTCTCGTACTTCTTTATCCCAAAATGTTGGATCATGAGCCAATAAAAAAGTCGGAAATTCCGGCTGTAAATTCATAAGAGCTTTATCTAATTTTGCAAAAGATTGGCGCAATCCCGTATTATCAACGCCTGCAATCTGAATTTGTGCACCATCAATATTCAATACGCGATTTGCATTAATGAGAAGATGAACATCAGATTCTTTTATCATTGAAATTAACCGTTTATGATCACTATATTCAGAATAATGGTCATGATTTCCCAGACAAGCATATACACCGATATCTGCTTTAATTTTTTGTATATCTTTAGCAATAGAAATATATTCATCTGACCTGAAATTAACAAAATCTCCGGTCATAAATACCATATCCGCTGATAATGTATTGATGATTCTTCGAACCTCTTGAATATGAGATCCATTGGGAATAGATCCTGCATGCAAATCCGAAATCTGGATAATTTTTAATCCTTCTAAAGCTCTGGGTAAATCTTTTACAGGTAAATCAAGAGAATTAACATGAAAATTTGTCACTTTCCGTAATAATCCATCCCCGACGATGATAAACGGAGCTGCTGCCAATGACCAACCCACATTTTTTAATAGTTCTCTGCGTGGTATATTTTCCTGCACTGTTTCTGATAATGAAGGCGTTTTTTTATGAAGACTAATTCTATTCCATGACCATTTTAAAAATTTTATGGAATCTGTAAACAGTAAAGTCAGAGCAATAGGCAACTTAGGTAAATACCATACGATGACTGCATTATAGAGTATTAAATCAAATAATGGAATTGCGCCGACATTCATGCGCCGAACATTCACATAAATATTGCAGACGACAGCAAGAAACATTACCATGTACGGTACTGTAAATAATAATTTGTTCCATTGTTTCTGTTGCACAAATTTTTTCCAACGATGCAGAACATAGGCATCCGTTAAAAGAAACAAGACTTGAAGAACAATAATAAAGACAAGAAATGATGCTTTATTCATAAAAAACAATCAAGTGGTGATATGTAAGCGAATAAACAACCCCTCTGCTTCGGCAAGCAATTGATGTTGTTCATTGCGTATTTCACCCTTGATGACGAACTTGCGTCCATGTTCGCTTATTTGTTTGCCTTTCAGGTACAAAGTCTGCCCAATGGGAGTTGGTCTGTGATAGCGAATGTTCAATGTACCTGTTGGTGCTTTAACCCCTTGTCCTGAAAGAGTTTTTCCCATCACTTCATCGAGCAAAAGAGCCACAAATCCACCATGCATTATTCCTAAAGAACCATTCATAAACGATGGTGGCAAGAACCATGATTCTGCTGCTTTTTCTTGTTCATTATAGAGGAATGAAAGTTGTAAACCATGAGGATTAGCATCACCACACCCAAAGCAAGTATTGTCCTTTCTCGGGTGCAGAAATCGAAGATGGCTCGGCATACTTGTCGGTTCAACAATTGAAGTTTTTCCTGTATCGGGGTGACGGAATTGGAAGTACTCTCCGAATGGCTCAATATGTTCGGTAAGGTGCATAAGTGCAGGCATTGCAATGCGCCCTTTGCCACCTACTTTTGCTGTATGATATAAAATTCCATCATCTGACACTGTTAAAGATTCCTGTTCAAAAGGCACCGATAATGTATCATGATACCATAATTTATTATTTCCCCATCGTTGATAGACTATCGGCGTATCAATGGGCTTAACAAAATTAATTTCATAACCTGACGGCGAATAATACGGGTAATCATTATATTTGCCGGTTGTGTTTTCTTTTAATCGAGTAAAAAAAACATGAATAAATGGTTTGTCATCTATTTCCACCCCGTTATGAAGAACATTTCCTCGCTCATCTATCTCAAAAAAATATTCCTTATGTTTTGCAGTTGTTTCACTCATAGTAACCCTATACGAATGATTATAATTCAGAAATTATTGATTGTTATTTTTTAGGTGAGCGCAATGCCGACGAATTGACCGTGATATTGTATGACATATAATGGTCTGGAGTTTTTTGTTCAATAATTTTTTTTTCTGCCAAAAAACCAATCATTGCTGCATTGTCAATACAATATTGTATGTCCGGTATATAAAGTTTAACCGATTTTTTTTGTGCAAAGCGCAATAATTCTGAGCGTAATCGTGAATTGGCAGACACACCGCCTGCGACAACTAATGTATTTACTTTCATACGTTTAACCGCATTAAATGATTTTTTTACCAAAGGTTCTACAATTGCTTCCTGCACTGATGCACAAATATTATGAATATTATCATGGAAGTTACCTTCGGGATAATTATTCTGTAAAAACACACGCACTGCTGTTTTTAATCCGCTATAGCTGAATTGAAGGGAGTCTTTTTGCATCATCCCACGCGGAAATATAAATCTATCGGGATGTCCATCTTTTGCTAATTTATCCATAATTGGTCCTCCGGGATAGCCCAAACCAAGCATTTTGGACGTTTTATCAAAGGCTTCGCCGGCAGCATCATCGCGCGTTGATCCTAAAATGGAATATTCATGAAATGAAGTAACATAAAATAATGATGTATGTCCACCGCTTACCACCAAAGAAACAAATGGGAATTCTATTTGTTCCGATACTAAGAAACCTGAATATAAATGACCTTCAATATGATTAATTGGGACAAGAGGAATTTGTAATCGCATAGCAAGACCTTTAGCAAAATTAGCACCCACAAGCAATGCTCCGGCAAGTCCGGGTGATGTTGTTACAGCAATGGCATCTATGTCAGTAAGCGTACATTGTGATTTTGATAAAGCTTGATCAACAACAGTAGAAATCATACGCAAATGTGCTCTTGAGGCAATTTCGGGGATAACTCCTCCAAAAGCTGAATGTTCCGTTTGCGATGACACAATATTGCTTAACACCACACCATTTTTCACCACTGCAGCGGCGGTTTCATCACATGAAGATTCAATTGCCAGAATTGTCATCGTTTCTACTTCTCAAATAACGATACAACATATCAAAAGCAGCTCCTACGGTTCTATCACGATTTGCAGCCCGATCATTGCCAAAAATAAATCGTTTGGTTATTGTACTTGTTGGAGTGGACAAAGAAATCCAGACAGTTCCAACAGGTTTTTCATCAGTACCGCCATCGGGTCCTGCAATTCCTGTTGCAGCAATACCATAATCTGTCTGTAATTTGCTTCGTACACCTTGGCTCATTGCGCATGCAACCTCTTCACTTACGGCACCATAATGTTCAATATCTTCACTGTTTACTCCTAATTCTTGCACTTTGATTGCATTAGAATATGCCATAATACCACCTATGAAATATGCAGAGCTACCCGGTAAATCTGTTAATGATGCACCTATTTTTCCTCCTGTACAGGATTCTGCAACAGAAACTGTTTCTCCTCTTTCGGTTAATAATTGGGCGACTGTTTTTTCAATAGAAATATTATTGGCACCATAAATAAACTTGCCGACTTTTTGCCGTATATTTCTTTCAATAGTATCTACTATTTCAACAGCTTTACCTGATGACACATTATGAGCACCTATGCGTAAGCGAACACCGGAATATGAAGGTAAAAATGCAAGAGATGAATTAGTATTGAGAAATTCGCTTACATCACCAATCATATCGGCTAAATCTGATTCAGCAACACCTATTGTCATAAGCGTTCTGAACATATTCCTGGTTTGATTTTGTAATGTAAAATGTTGCTCAATAAGAGGAAAAACATGTTGTTCCATTATATACATCATTTCTCTTGGTACTCCGGGCATAGAAACAAAGATAGTGCTCTCGGTTTTAAACAACATACCGGGAGCAGTACCTCTTTCATTAGATAAAACTTGACATGTAGAGGGTATATATGCCTGTAATTTATTACGTTCCGTTAATTGTCTGCCTCGTCGAGAATAAAAATCCTGTAACCATACTAATGTCGGCTCATGCCATATATACGTATCATTAAAATATTCGCACAATACTTTTTTTGTTACATCATCGTGGGTTGGTCCTAGTCCGCCCGTTATAATCACATAATCAGAATTTTTGGACAATCGGGTTAATTCTGCTTTAATTTCCTCACCGTCATCTCCAACAATAGAGTGTGTAACAACTTCACAACCGATTTCCGTACAATGTGAAGCAATCCAAGCTGCATTTGTATTTACGATTTGACCTATGCAAATTTCATCACCGATGGTAAGAATCGAACATTTTATCATACAGTATATTACTCTCGAATAAAAAAAATCACCGACACGATTGACGGTGATACTCCATAATAATTTCCTAAAACGTAATCGCAGTCATTATCGAACAAAAGCGGGAGATATTTTCTTAATTATCTTAGGAATAATTTCCATTATTTGTTCTTTTGGTTTAAACAAATTTTTTGCTTGATATATAGGATCCGGTAATTTTGTAGAAACTTCATAGATATAAGCATTGACTAACAATTTATCACCTTGCAGATTAAAACCACCGGAGACTACGCGCTTAATATTAAGCAATGCTACCGCTTTCCACATATCGGAATCATATTGCGGGTTTTGCGGATCAAGATTAAGTGAAGCTAAAACTTCATTTACGGAATCGGATGGTACAACGTGGACAAATTTTTCTTGCGGATCCGTTTTTGCTAATTCCACTGCGACACTATCAGCCAATTGTGTACACAATGGGGTCAAAGATAACAGCCCGTCCATATTACGGAATGGCAACACTGCGACACGTTCCTGTGCCATAAGATTGAGCGAAAAAAACACATAGCAGATGATAGAAGAAAATAATAGTTTCATAACTTCAACATTATATAATTTACGATGACGAATTTTGTGATTCAATAAAGTGTTTTATATCTTGTAAACGTTGCACAATTGTTTTTGCAAAATCTTCAGCATTGTCAAAATCATTTTGTTCGGCAAGTGCCATCATCTTTATTCCCATATCACGCAGATCTTCAAAACCAAATTGTGCAGCACTTCCTTTAAGAGTATGCCCAAAACGACGCAAATCTGCGCTATTCTTCGTCGAGATAAGCTTCGGTAATACATGTTCCATATCGAACAACCAAGAATCTAAAAATTCCGGTAATAACTCCAAAATAATTTCATCTTCTGGCAATTTCATGTATATACCTTAAATTAATAAAGTGTGAAAAGAACTGTAAGCCGAATTCTGTCTTCGTTATTGCTAACGGAGGCGACAATGTATCTGGAGATAATGTTGCCATTATCTTCAAGCGGCGTACCCAAACAGCACGTCAAGTATTTCATTGACAAAAAAACGAGCAATTCTTTATTCATACGAATTACTGTTCCTATTTCGCCTTGCACCACACGGGGTTTGCCATGCCATTACAGTCACCTGTAATGCGGTAAGCTCTTACCTCACCATTTCACCCTTGCTGTATATTTTCACATACAGCGGTTTCTTTTCTGTTGCACTTTCCGTCGGCTCATATTGTTACCAATCATCACCGCCTTTATGTTATAAAGCGTGTTGCTCTTTGGTGTTCGGACTTTCCTCATTAAAAATTAATGCTATCGCCCATTCTTCCCACACTTACTGATTATTATATATCACATACCGTCAGTAATAAGTATTCTCCCGCAATGTTCACATGTGAATATGAGATCTAATTTTGTACGCATTTCAACTAATTTTTGGGGTGGTACTGCGCTAAAACATCCTGAACAACAATTACGACGTACTTTTACGGCAGCATCGGTGTGAAATGTTCTGATGCGCTCATACTCCTCTAGAATATTCGGCTGAATTGTAGTTGTAAGTTCTGTTCGCCGATGAATAAGATTACGAATTTCTTCACTATGACTGCCGGAAAGTTCTTTGAGTTGACTTTCTTTTTCATCTAATATAGATTTTACCTCTTCATAATCTTTTTGCTGCTGGGTTAAAATCAAACGCAAATTGTCTTCTTTAATAGTTGAAGTACGTAATTTTTCATTAATACTTTCGCGTTCTTTTCTAATATTTTCTATTTCATTGGTGATGGCATCAAACTCTCTGTTGTTTCTCACTTGAAATTGTTGCTGTGCATACTTGGCTTCTTTGGTTTTTAAGTCCTCAAGCATGTGACCGGATTTTGCACGAAAATCTAAAAGTTCATCAAGTAATGTCTGTGTTTCTTCTACTAAAGAGTTTTTCTGACGTAATTTTTTTTCGGCATCTTTTACTTCTCCCGGTAAATCTCCTAACTCTTGGTGGAATTCATCCATTTGTTCATCAATTTCAGCAAGTTGTGCGATGAATTGAATTTGTGCATGCATAAAACAATATGTAAGTATGTATAAAAAATAAAGTATTTCAAATATAATGTATCGGATTTGTGTTTACCATAGATTTCGAGAACTCTATATCCCCTACTTCTTCAGCTAATAGAGTATAAAGAATATCCGGAACATGTCTTTCCATTTCTTGATGCCCGACTTCAATGAGGGCTATAGTATCTTTAGCAGCATGAAAATTATGATATTTTGCATCAGCAGTGATGAATACTTCAGCTCCTTGTTTTATTGCGCAATCAAGAAAATCATACCCACTTCCTGCCACGATAGCCACTCTGGAAACCAGCATGCTCGTATCGTATGCTGTATAGCGTACCCGCGAATCCATGTGACGAGCAACAAATGTAGCTGCCTCTGCAATGTTCTTGGGTTCTTTCCATATTCCCAAGACCCCCATTCCTCGTTCTGAGTTATAGGCATTCGGCTGTAAATATCTACAATCACCAAGCTGTAGCATTTGTGCCAAAGCCATATTTGTACCACGGGGATGGGTATCAAGATTCGTATGTATGACAATAACAGCTATTCCGGCTGCAATCAAGCGAGTAATAACACGTCCAACACGACGGTCGGAAGTTATGGTTTGCAAAGGTAAAAAAATAAGCGGATGAAACGTCACTATGCAATCAAATCCACCGCTACATGCCTCAGTTGCAACCTCATCGGTAATTTCATAGGCAATCAGACAGCGAGTTATTTCCTTTTTACCGCTATCAAGTTGTAGTCCAACCTTGTCATGCTCGATGGCTGAGTTCAAAGGGAAAATTGACTCCACTTTACGGAGAAAATGTTGCAGTTCCATGTAGTCTTTACTAATTTTACAACACAAATTTAAGGAAGTTGATGTGTGCAGCAATCCATTTTACCTATTGCATACACAATTCTATAAAAATTACTTATGACATCATCTTCATTTATGCACTACATTTTTACAAAGGCAGCAATGCCTCTACTTATGGTTTTGCTTACATTGTTTGTTTCTAACAGCAATGTTTATGGTCAATTACCGGGTTTACCGCCATCTGATCCTTCAGATACAACGATGATTTTTTCAAGCCCCCGACCATTGATTTCCGATACAAATATCTTTCGTGCAAGAAAACAGGGCTTTGCGGGCGAATTGTACCTTTCTACACATGGATTCGGATTGGGTTTGGGTTATCAATGGGCTTTGAGCGAACAAATGGTTGTTTCGATAACTCTTGCCGGCTCGGGCGCGCGCAACACCGATGAGTTCGAGGTTTTTGACCGTTTTGGTATATATGTACCCAACAAAGTAAATCGTTTACTTATGTTTCCTTTACTCTTTGGCACGCGGTATCGTTTATTCAAAGATGACATCACAGAAAGTTTACGTCCGCATATTTCTGCTGCTTTAGGAGCAACATTTATTATGGAAGGTCCTTATCAAGGACATGAACAAAATTTTTTCGGTTCTCTCCCCGATGCGCGTTGGTACACACGACCCGGCGGTTATCTGGGACTCGGTGCTAATATAGGCAATTTTGGCGGAGGCAATGCACTTGGTGTCGAAATCCGTTATTATTCAATCCCATTTGGTGGTAAAGGGCTGGAGAGCATCAAAGATTTACCGATTGAAAATTTTGGCGGTATTTTCCTTTGTCTGAATTTTGGTGTGATTAACTAATCAGGAAATTCAACTTTTTTACTCAATGATTATTCATTCGCATAGCACTACTGTTCTATAGTATTTCCGAATCATATACTCAGAATTCAGGTAATAACTTTACATAGGAATAAAAAGTGTCACACTCATGACATTATTATTAATTCCTTGAAAATTGGGTTTGAACATCGTGGAATTACGACCATAGACTATTCGTACTCCAAACATACTAACTCCTATCTCTGGGCGGAAACGTAATCCCCAAGAAGAAAAATCTGTATAATATATAACACTACCGCCAAATGAAATAAACATATTAATTGTATAGGAAGCCTTCAGACCTACAAGTGGGTTATTGTTAGTAACCGAAGTTCCTAACTCCGCACTTAGCCCCAGACCACCATACCCTTTAATTGATTTAGACTCTACCCACTCAATCTTTCGTCCAAACAGATACCCCGCCTCAACAAAAGTTTTATCCCAATTTTGCATTCCGACAATCAATCCTTGAGTACTTTTTTCGTCAGCTTTTATAGGCATATCAGACAAAAGAAAGAAAAATATTGCACTACATAAATAATATGTTGAAAATCGTTTTTTCACATCAGATAGAAAAATTCAGATACCGGAACGTAATTGTTGTAGAAGATTATTTTTTTCTTTAGTCAAATTGGTTATGGTTTTTAATATTTCAATATCAGATTCAATCAGATTATCAGATATTTTATTTTTAATTTCACTTACTTGTTTATCAATATTTTTGATACGTAAACGAAACAAGCAATCTGTCATAATTTTCTTTTGATTTTCATTGGGTATTTCCACTTCAAAATTTTTCCAATTTATACTTGGTGCATCACGTTTCATGACAATACCGGCTAAAAAATCACGCATAGCATCATCGGTTTTTTCATGTTCAGCAATTGCCGAATACATATCCGGTACATTTGCATTCATCGCATCAATTGCCCTCAACAAAAGGGTTTTACCAAAGGGCGTTATCATTGTGTCGGGACTCACTTCCAAGGTCTTTGTCATAAATCGCAAAACTTTGGGATTGGTAAGTATCAAACGCAGTAACTCTTTCTCTTCAGGCGCAACTTCTTTCATTGGCTGTATCGGCTCCTCAGCGAGCATTTGTTGAGATTCAGTGTATGAGGAGTTTTTTTGATATGATACGAAACGCTGTTCACGCGGCATCCTGTTACGCTTTTTCATACGCACTTCATACTCTTCATACATGCGTCGCAACTGCATTTCGCTTAATCGCAAAGAATCCCACAACTGCTGCAGAAGCATATCATGCTGCATGGTATCAGGAATACGGACAATGAGGTCAATAAGCTCACGTATTGCTTGTGCTAATCGCGGTGGGTCAGCCAGCACACCGTCTGAACGCAATGCATTCAAACGAAACTCCAGAAAAGATTGTGCTGATAGCATTGCTGATCGGAAAGCGTCAGCTCCTCTGTTACGAATAAAACTATCTGGGTCTTCGCCTTCGGGAAACTGCATAATCTTCACATTGAACCCTTCTTCCAAAGCAAGCTCCAGCCCACGGATTGTCGCTGTTTGCCCTGCGCCATCACCATCGTATGCTATAAATACATTTTTTGTAAAGCGGCTCAAAAGCTGTAATTGTTCACGGGTAAGTGCAGTACCGCTTGATGCTATTGTATGAGTAAATCCAAATTGATGTAGCGTTATCGTATCAGCATAACCTTCGGTCATTATGGCAGCATCCTGATTTCTAATAGCATTCTTTGCTTGATATAAACCATACAGCACACGACTTTTGCTATAGAGTCCTGTTTCCGGCGAATTGATATACTTTGCCTGACCTTTCTCATCGGTTAATTGACGAGCACCAAACCCTATTGTGCGACCGGCAACATCATGTATGGGAAACATCAATCTATTGCGGAAACGGTCATAGACAGCACCATCATCTTTACGAATAATCAGCCCCGCTTCTTCAAGGGTTTCTTCTTTAAAACCTTTTTTGACTAATCCTTCACACAAAAACTTCCATGCATCGGGTGAATACCCAAGTGAAAATTGTTGTACTATCTCATGTGAAAATCCACGTTTACTGATATATGCCTGTGCCAGTAATGCCTCACGGTTTTTCAACATTTGGGCATAAAGTGTCTGTGCTTCCAGCATTACCGCTCTAAGAGTTTCCATTTTGTTCTGTGACTCATTATCCGATGAATCCTGTTCTTCCGGCAATACAATACCTGCACGACTTGCTAATTGTTTGACGGCTTCAATAAACGGTAACTTGTAATACTCCATCATGTATGTGATAACATTACCGCCTTTGCCACAAGAAAAACACTTAAAAATCCCCATGTGAGGATTGACATTCATAGATGGATGCTTATCAGCATGAAAAGGACATAAACCGACAAACGATTTGCCTTGTGGACGTAATCGAACTGTTTCTCCGATTATCTCCACTATATCGGAGCGGTTTCGAACTTCTTCTATCTGCGTTTCCTGTAGCTTCATAAGTACGATGTTGATAATGAGCGAACAAATATACTGACTCAATCTTATTCAGAACATTGTATCATGATATGATGCGAAACAAGAACAAGTAAAGAGCGTCCTTCAAAAAAACAAAGCAACAATGACGATAGTGCATTTATCGTCTCAAAGCCAAATAAAACGAAATTTATTAACTACTTTCAAGCCAAACAGCAATGCAAGTACTCAATGTTTTCGTCACGATTGCTTAATTTGCATATAAATTTTTGATAATACTAACAAAGTAATCGGAGAAAATGAGTAAAATGGATTTATTTCAGAAGTGTGTTGAATTTACCAAAGCTGATGAAGTGAAAGCAGCTGGTCTGTATCCTTATTTCAGACCAATCGAAGAGAATGAAGGACCTGTAGTAAGCATAGAAGGAAGAAAAGTCATCATGGCAGGCTCGAATAATTATCTCGGTCTTACTGCCCACCCCAAAGTACGCCAAGCAGCAATTGATGCGATTAACCGCTATGGCACAGGTTGTTCCGGATCGCGTTACTTGACAGGCACAATAGATCTGCATAATGAACTTGAAGAAAAGCTTGCAAAATTTTTAGGATATGAGTCAATTTTATTATTTTCAACTGGTTACCAAACAGCTTTAGGAGCAATATCGGGTCTTGTAAGCAAAGGTGATTATGTTGTTTCCGATAAAGAGAATCATGCTTGTATCATCAATGGTGCTATGTTAGCGAAAGGTGGGTTTGCCGAGTTTGTACGCTATAAACATAATGATATGGCAGACTTGGAAAAAACATTGCAACGTATTCCGGACAATGCCGGTAAACTTGTTGTCACAGATGGCGTATTTTCCGTTTCGGGTGAATTGGTACATCTTCCCGAACTACTTGAAATTTCGCACAAGTATGGAGCAAGAGTTCTTGTGGATGATGCTCATGCAACAGGTGTGGTTGGCGTTGGAGGACGTGGCACGGCAAGTCATTTCGGCGTAGTTGATAAAACGGATATGACTATGGGAACCTTCTCCAAAACCTTTGCATCATTAGGTGGTTTCATTGGTGGTCCCGAGAGAGTAATTAATTTCCTAAAACATCATTCCCCTGCTTTAATTTTTAGTGCAAGTCCAACCCCTGCATCTTGCGCTGCAGCTTTGGCGGCACTTGAGATTCTTGAGGAACAGCCGGAGTTAGTAACCAAGCTTGTGGCTAATGCAGACAAAATGCGAAAAGGTTTTACGGATTTAGGTTTCACTATAATTGATAGCCGTACGGGCATAGTGCCTGTAATAGTTGGCGATGTGGAAAAAGCACTGTTCTTCTGGCGTAAACTGTATGATAAAGGCGTTTTTGTCAATGCATTTATTCCTCCGGGCGTTCCTCCCACGATGAGTATGATGCGCACAAGCTATATGGCATCTCATGAAGATGAACATCTTGATCGTATTCTTGAGGTATTTGCTGAGGTTGGTAAAGAATTGGGCTTCATTGAGTAGGGATGAAATGGAAATGTAATCGTCTCTATTTTTTCCAAAGCGTCTCTTTGAAATGAACGTTCAAAAAAAATGATGAGCTCGCTGTAACAAAATTATTCGGGCTGCATTACTATCCACAGAAGCCGGAACCGGTACGGAATCTGAAAGAGCAATCAACAAAATTTTTTATACTTTATCAATCAAAGGTTTCATTATGAAAAACTCAGTTTTTGGCAAGTTCGCAAACCTCGCTCTTGCATTCGCCTTCGCAGCCACATTAGGTTTTGTTGGCTGTTCCAATGACTCAACTCCAGTTGCATCGAACGATGACAATAGTTCAAACGAACAAGCATCCTTCGTGGTAACAGACAACATTACTACCGAAGCACTCTTTATGAACGGTATAACAACCGATTCTCCGGAGTGGGCAGCAACAGAATCAATGCGCGATAGTCGTAATGGTCGTCGCCCCGACGTAAGACGTGATGATTTGCGTGCTATACTTCCTTGTCTTCAATTGACAGCAGAACAAAGAACAGGGCTTGAAACATTAATGACCGCACACCGTGATTGCGTAAAATCAGCACTTGATGCACATAAAGCAGCAACACAACCATTACGTGCACGCCTTCAAGAATTAGGTAAATCCCTTCGCGAACAAGTTAAAGCAGGCACAATCACACGTGAAGATGCGGCAGCACAAATGAGAGCTGCACAAGAAGCAGTTAAAGCACAAATGAAAGCCGCCGATGAAGCTCTCAAAGCAGCACTCGAAGCTTGCAAAACAAGACTCTATACACAAATCGCAGGTCTCTTGACTCCTGAACAACTTAGAATATGGAACAATTGGTTAGCAACAGGTGAAGTTCCTTGCCCACGTGGTCCTCGCGACGGTAAACCACGCGATTCCGTAAGAGTAAGAAACTAAGAACATACAGTAGTATTTTTTTCACCACAATGTGGTACATAAAGAAACCCCTCAGCTAAAAAGCTAAGGGGTTTTTTAGTTCTATGAAGCCCGTACTTTCCTTTTGTATCGCCATACTTTGTTCTGCAACCACATTTTTCTTTATCCATAACTCAGCGTGATTCAGTATTTTTGAAGGACAATGTTCTAAAAGTTGTAATGACTAAGAAATTGAAGATGCAACTTTTTGAGTAGATAACCATAATTACATTCATAAATGTCATTGACTATCAAGTCATGTAGATTTTATCTGATAGACTATTATGGAATTATTAGACCCATTAGATCCACTGCTGAAAACATTCTGGTACATTGCTATACCAAGCAGTATTATTTTTTTGCTTCAATCAATCATGACATTGATAGGCAGTAGTTCCCATTATGCAGATTCTATTGAATTGAGTCATAGCACCGAAGTGACTACACATGATACACCGTTTCAGTTATTCTCTTTACGTAATCTGATCAACTTTCTTTTGGGATTCAGTTGGGGCGGTATTGCTTTTCACTCTGTTATTGAAAACTCTTTTCTGCTTATCACTTTTTCCTTCGGCATAGGCACACTCTTCGTTTTTTCTTTTTTTGCCATTATTAAACTTATTCTTAAACTTGCTGAAGATAATACATTCACTATGGAGCAAACACTCTTCAAAACGGGAGAAGTATATCTGACAATTCCTGAAAAAAGAACAGGTAAAGGCAAAGTGCTCATAAGTGTCAACGGTGCCGTTCACGAATTGGATGCAATGACAGAATATGATGCAATTCAGACCAATACACCGATAAAAGTAATTAATATTGAACATACAATTCTTCTTGTAGAACCCTTATAATAATAGTCTTATGGAACCAACTATCATTCTCATCGCAGTTGCCGCAGTAGTCTTATTTATTACAATTACAGCACTCATTTCACGTTACAAACGTTGTCCTTCCGATAAAATTCTTGTCATTTATGGCAGAACAGGAGGTACATCCGCACGATGTGTTCATGGTGGCGGCTCTTTCATATGGCCCGTTATACAAGATTATTCATTTCTTGATTTAAAACCCCTATCCATCGAAGCTAATCTTACGAATGCACTAAGCCGTCAAAATATCCGAGTTGATGTGCCTTGTCGGTTTACCATCGCAATATCTACTGAACCCGAAAATATGAATACAGCAGCTGAACGCTTGCTTGGACTGTCATCGGAAAATATTCAAGAATTAGCCAAAGATATATTATTCGGTCAATTACGATTAGTTATTGCCACAATGACTATCGAAGAAATAAACTCAGATCGAGATAAATTCTTAGATAATATTTCAAAAAATGTGGACTCTGAACTTAAAAAAATCGGTCTCAAATTAATCAATGTCAATGTCACAGATATCAAAGATGAATCCGGCTATATTGAAGCATTGGGTAAAGAAGCTGCCGCAAAAGCTATAAATGAGGCAAAAGTCAGTGTTGCAGAACAAGAAAAAATCGGTGAAACCGGTAAAGCTCTTGCCGACAGAGAAAAAGATACACAAATTGCAGAAACTCACAGAGACAGAGATGTGAAAATTGCAATAACACAAAAAGACAGAGAAATCAGCATCGCTGCAACGCAAAAAGATAAAGAAATCAGCATTGCATCTGCAAAAAAAGATGAGTCAATAGGAAAAGCTGAAGCCGAAAGAGACACAAGGATTAAAACATCAGAGGCAAATGCTATTGCAATTCAAGGTGAAAATGAAGCACGCATAGCCATAGCAAATTCCGAAGCTCTGCGCCGTGAAAAAGAAGCAGAATCAATGCGCATTGCTATTTCAGCAGAAAAAGTACAACAAGCAAAAGCGTTGGAAGCCGCTTATATGGCTGAACAAAAAGCAGAATTAGCGCGTTCTGAAAGAGAACGTTCAACACAAATTGCAAATATTGTGATACCGGCAGAAATTGCAAAACAAAGAGCCATCATTGAAGCGCAGGCAGAAGCCGAAAAAATCCGAGAAAAAGCAAAAGGCGAAGCTGATGCTATCTTTGCAAAAATGGAAGCAGAAGCCAAAGGATTATTCGAAATACTAACAAAACAAGCAGAAGGATACAAAGATGTTGTATCGGCAGCAGGTGGAGACCCGACCAAAGCATTTCAATTATTACTGATTGAAAAATTACCCGAACTGGTAAAAACGCAAGTAGAAGCTGTAAAAAATATTAAAATTGATAAAATTACTGTCTGGGACTCAGGTAATACTACAAATGGGAACGGATCAACCGCCAATTTTGTGTCGGGTATGATGAAAACGGTTCCCCCACTCAATGATTTATTTAATATGGCAGGTTTAAGTTTACCAACATATTTAGCTAGCCCAAACTCAGAATCTGAGTCAGAATCGAATATGACAGAAAAAAATGCACAATGATAGCATTATTACGGCAACGTATAAACCCTGTTTTGACTGCACCTCACTTAGAGCAAAAAGGAATATTGTGACTTTTTAAGCAATAATCATACATCGGACAATACCTTATCAAAACAAAAAGGTATTTAATGAAAGGAAATAGACAAAAATATTGCGAAGAAGTTATAGTATTCCTTTCACAACAATAGTGTACATCAAACATTGCATAGAAAAACATACAATTTCATGACAAAAATTCTTAAAGGAATCATCACATTACTTATGTATTTTACATGTCAAGGACATGACTAAATGAACTGAAGAAAGTTCAAGTAGTCCACATGACATCATCAAGATACACATTCTTGTATATAGTCCGAGATATTATCATCACTTCATGAGGAATTGATTTTGCATTTAATGTCATTTCCTAATGTTCTCATTACTGCACATCAGGCATTTTTTACTCATGAAGCAATGACAGAAATAGCCCAAACCACTTTGGGAAATATAACTGATTTTGAGCAAGGTTTAGTATTACAAAACACAGTTGGTCAAACATAATGTTAATATGATTTTGCTGTTATTTTTAACAAAAAGATAGTGTAAAAAATGGAGATGACAATGATAAATACCGTAAAACGACGTGTCTATGTACGTTATATTAAAGATGTTATCCTCATAACGCTTGGGGTAATCATGGCAAGTATTGGCTTAAAAGGTTTTTTATTGCCCAACGGTTTCTTAGATGGCGGCGCAATGGGTGTTTCTTTATTACTGAATATTTTCACTAAAATAGATTTAGGTATTCTTATTATTGCAGTAAACTTGCCGTTTATTATTATGAGTGTACGTCAAATATCTAAAGAGTTTGCCCTAAAAAGTATTTTGGCAATCATTGTTCTCTCTCTATTAGTACATTTTTTACAACTCCCCGTTTTTACGAAAGATACTCTCTTGATTGCAGTATTCGGCGGTTTTTTTCTTGGTGCCGGCATAGGATTCGCAATTAGAGGTGGAGCAGTAATAGACGGCACAGAAGTTATGGCAATTACTGTAAGTCGAAGAAGTAGTCTGACGGTTGGTGATTTTATAGCTGTTTTTAACACTATATTATTTTTAATTGCTGCTGTTTTATTAAATATCGAAACAGCTATGTACTCCATTCTAACATATTTGTCTGCGTCAAAAACTGTGGACTTTATCATCAATGGCATTGAGGAATATATTGGAGTTTATGTCGTTTCTCCTAAAGCAGAAGAAATCAAAACACAGATTACGGAATATTTGGGCAAAGGAGTCACTGTATTTAAGACCGATAAGGGATATGGCACAAGAGGCGATTTTGAACATGAGGGAGGACGTGCCTTATTTTGTGTGGTAACACGTTTAGAAGTTACAAAATTGATTTTAGAAATAGAAAAAATTGATGCAAAAGCATTTATTGTCCAACATTCAATTAATGATATTAAAGGAGGAATGGTCAAAAAACGACCGCTGCATTAGTATTCTGCTTTCTCTCTATTTCTGTTTTTCACTGCTATATATATCATACGATAAATCTTCTACCAATTAAATGTCAGCATGAATATCTACAATGAGTCCATTTCCAATATATTACAAGCTCAGAATACTACGACGCAAGGATTATCATCTGTCGAAGCACAAAAGCGTTTAACAATTTTTGGTTTCAATGAATTGCAAGAAAAGAAGAACCTTCCGGTTTGGATGATTTTCTTGAATCAATTCAAAGACTTTATGATCATTGTCTTGCTTGCGGCTGCCGTTTTGTCGGGAATTATGGGCGATTTAACAGATACCATTATTATTCTTGTGATTGTGGTACTTAATGCAATCATTGGTTTCACTCAAGAGTTCCGCGCAGAAAAAGCTATGGAAGCACTCAAAAAAATGAGTATTACCCAAACACAAGTGCTTCGTGATAATCAATCTATTATTATTTCTTCCAGAGAATTAGTACCCGGAGATGTCGTTATTATTGAATCCGGAAATGTAGTGCCTGCTGATATGCGCTTAATGGAAACTCACAGTGTGCGAATAGACGAATCTTCCTTAACGGGCGAATCGGTTGCTGTGGATAAAAACAGTAATGAATTGAGTGAACACAATATCCCTCTTGGCGACCAATATAATATGGCTTTTAAAGGTACTTTAGTAACAAATGGAAGAGCAAAAGGCGTCGTTATTGCTACCGGTATGCAAACAGAATTAGGAAAGATTGCCAATCTTTTACAAGAAAACGAAGCCATGACTCCTTTACAAGCCAGAATGGTACAATTCGGAAAAAGACTTTCTTATATAGTATTGGCAATCTGCTTGGTTTTATTTATTACAGGGCTTTTACGTGGCGATGAGCCTTTCGCAATGTTACTGCTTTCCATTAGTCTTGCCGTTGCAGCTATTCCTGAAGCATTACCGGCAATGATAACGATTGTTTTATCAGGGGGTGCGTCTCGGTTGGCAAAAATAAATGCTCTTGTACGAAAATTACCGTCTGTAGAAACATTAGGTTCTGCAACATATATATGCAGCGATAAAACAGGTACTTTAACACTTAATAAAATGAGAGTAGTGGAAAAACACGAAGTTTCTCCTTTGCTGTCTTTGTCCATTGCACTTAATCATGATGTACAATTTAATAACTGCGAAGAGCTTTTTGGCGAATCTACGGAATTAGCTTTGGTAGAAAACATTGTAGAGAATCTTCATTATGAAAATTTTATTGAGATAAACAAAACACATATTCGCCTTGCAGAATTGCCATTTGATTCTGAAAGAAAATGTATGACAACAGTGCATGATTATGATGGACAATTTTTGATAATCACCAAAGGGGCAAGTGAAACAATATTTGAAACTCTCACTAATAATAATGAACAAGAAATTTTGAAGCAATATTCTGATACATGGGCGAATGAAGGGATGAGAGTATTGGCGTATGCATATAAAATTGTCACAGAATTACCTACTCCTTTTATATATGAAACAGTAGAAAACAATTTATCACTTGCCGGAATTGTCGGCTTATTAGATCCACCGCGAGAAGAAGTAAAAGTTGCAATTAGTGAATGTAAAACAGCAGGTATCAAACCCGTTATGATTACCGGCGATCATCCGGCAACTGCAAAAGCGATTGCAAAAAAAATAGGTATTTTGAGTGACAAAGATTTAGTCATGACAGGTTCTGAACTGCATAATATCAGCGATGAAGATTTTATGGAACAGGTAGAAAAAGTATCTGTGTATGCTCGCGTCTCTCCTGAACAAAAACTTCGTATAGTGCGAACATTGCAAAGCAAAGGACATTTTGTGTCTATGACAGGTGATGGAGTCAATGATGCTCCCTCGCTGAAAGCTGCAAATATTGGCGTCGCAATGGGTATAAACGGCACCGATGTAAGTAAGGAAGCAGCTGATTTGGTATTACTCGATGATAATTTTGCCACAATTGTCAATGCAGTAAAAGAAGGAAGACGTATTTATGATAATATCCGAAAATTCATTAAATATACAATGACAAGTAATGCAGGAGAAATTTGGACTATTTTTCTTGCTCCTTTATTAGGCTTACCAATCCCGCTATTGCCTGTTCATATTCTTTGGATAAATCTTGTCACAGATGGCTTACCCGGCTTGGCTCTGGCTATAGAACCGGCAGAAAAAAATATCATGAATATTTCTCCTCGTAAACCCGATGAAAGTATTTTTTCCGATGGCTTGGGATGGCATATTTTATGGGTTGGTCTATTGATGGGTGCTGTATGTTTAGGATTACAAGCATGGGCTCTACATATCAATGACTCTAAATGGCAAACATATGTATTTACTGTCCTTTGTTTCAGCCAAATGGGACATGTATTTTCAATTCGCAGTCATCATTATTTTCTTTTCCAACAAGGTATATTTACTAACATGCCCTTGGTCGGAGCAGTATTTCTCACCTTTATATTACAACTTGCTCTCATCTATATTCCATTTTTGCAAGATGTTTTCCACACCCAAGCCCTTACTTTACATGAATTAGCAATGTGTATCCTTGTGTCTTTGATTGTGTTTCACGGCGTAGAGTTTGAGAAATGGATACGAAGAAAGTCAAGCCATACATCCAATAAGCAACATGTAAAAGAACTTTTTTAACACGCCTGATTCAATGGAACAAAGTCTGAAATAGCCCATTAAATTTTTAGTATCAAATACTTGTTGAGAAATTTCAAAGTTGAAAATAAATATTGATTATAATTAAACCTCTTTTGTGTCTATAGCCTCTAAGCCGGCGATTGCAATTTTTTATGGTTACATATATTTTTTCATTTTTCACAAGGATTGTATTTATGAATACCTCAAAAAAAATTTCGGTACTCGCACTACTCACATGCACTATAGTACTCTTTTCGCCATCAAACCATCTTTTTGCACGCGGCGATGGTCACATGAAAAAAATCTTGAAAGAACTCAATTTGACTGAAGAACAAAAATCAAAGATGAAAGAAATGATGAAAGATTTTCGTGCAGAACACGGCAAAAAAGAAGATAAATCCCGTGAAGAGAAACGCGAAATTGCCCAAGAACTCGATGCAAAAATCAAAACAATTCTGACTTCAGAACAACTAGCAAAATATGAAACTCTTAAAGCAGAACACAAAGAGAAAAAACGTGGGAGAAAGTAAGCACTCTGCAAAACTTTACCAAGAACGAAAGTAGATATAGGAATGGAAAGTGATGCTTCCAACAAAGGAGCATCACTTTTATTTGTGATTTATCATCTGAATTACCTGTTTCTGCCGTAATTTTGACACATCATACGACTTTATTCGGCTTTGCTATGTCTTTACGGCAACTTATTACAACATTCTTGATTATCACAGCGTGCTTGTTTGCGGCTGTTGGCTTAATACTCTTTTTTATCATCAATGGTAATGTACCTTCTTTCGATGAACTCGAAAACCCCAAGCAGGATCTGGCAACACGGATTATGAGTGCAGATGGCGATGTATTGGACTATTTTTTCATTGAACGGAGAACACAATTGCCGTATGACAGCATCCCCCCCGCATTTATCGAAGCACTTATTGCAACCGAAGATAGAGAATTTTACAATCACTATGGGGTACATACTACCCGCACTTTCAAAGCGATATTCAAGAATATTTTTATGGGCAAAAGAGAAGGTGCTTCGACAATTACGCAGCAACTTGCCCGCAAATTATTTTTAGATCAATCCCCTACCTTGCGCCGTAAGATTCTCGAGGCATTCACCGCTATTAAGATTGAACAAACCTACACAAAAAGAGAAATCATTGAATTATATGCCAATACCGTATGGTTTGGCCGTGGTGCATATGGCTTACAAGTTGCCTCTCAACTCTTTTTTGGTAAAAGTCCGAAGCAACTGACAACAGCCGAATGTGCGTATATGGTTGCCATACTCAAGAATCCTGTGGGTTATGATGCTCTCAACAACTATGAACGCGCCATTGGCAGAAGAAACCTTGTTCTTTCGATGATGATGGAACATGGAAATCTTAGTGCGAAAGAATATACAGAATCTATTGATCAACCAATCGCGATGCCCCCCAAAAAACAACAATCGCGCCTTGGTATTGCACCGCACTTTGTTGAATTAGTGCGTCAAACACTCGAAAAAGATGAAAATGGTGAATTCGGCACTAAAGGCTATGATCTTTACCGTGATGGTTTAATTATTCATACAACCCTTAACACTAAAATTCAACGCTATGCCAATGCTGCTGTCGAAGAGCATTTAATCGGTTTTCAAAATCAATTTGATAAAACATGGAAATGGGTTAATAATAAAGAACTTCTCGGTTCATTGTTATCTGCTGCGATTCGTGCAAAAGCAGATTATATTGCTGCGGAGACAGAACAAGAAAAACGAGCAATAAGCGATAAATATAAAGCAAATAAGAGTTTTATTGACTCAGTCAAACGACGCTCTACATTAATTCAGACAGGTGTTGTTGTGCTGAATCCAATGACGGGTGCAATTGTCGGCATGGTAGGAGCTTCTCCGCAAGCAATGCGCATGACACCCGAAGCTCGATACTCGCTCAACCATGCAGTACAAATAAAAAGACAGCCCGGCTCATCCTTTAAACCCTTTGTGTATGCTTCTGCGCTAGAAGATGGTTTATCCCCCTCTTCTCTTGTGGAAAGCGGTCCCTATTCTTACACTTTCCCTTCAGGCGAGGTATGGTCGCCTTCGGGCAGTAATACTGAGGGCGGTCCAATTCCACTAAGTTCAGCATTGCGGTTTTCCATTAATTCGGTAGCAGCACGCTTAATAACCGAACATACTACTGCGGAACATGTCGTTCAATTAGCGCGGCGCTGCGGTATAGTGTCCCCATTAGATGCATATCCGGCACTTGCTTTGGGTGCAGAGGAGGTCAGACCATTGGAGATTACTTCCGCTTATGGCACTTTTCTGAATCAAGGTATTCATATTCCTCCTTTTTTCATCACTAAAATTGAAGATCGCATGGGGAATATTCTTTATGAAAGAAAAAAATCAAAAAAAGTGATAGATGCCATGCGACAAAGAACAGCACAATCAATGGTACGTATGATGGAAGGCGTTGTCAATGCCGGTACTGCTTCTTCTATTCGTCAATTTTACAAATATGCTGCCGCAGGTAAAACAGGCACAACGAATGATTATGCAGATGCATGGTTTATTGGGTTTACGCCCGAACTTGTGGCAGGTATCTGGACAGGATTCGACAATCGCAAAGTCAAATTTCAGGGCTGGTATGGGCAAGGCGGAAGAGCCGCTGCTCCAATTTTCGGACGTTTGATGAAAAAGGTGTATGATGATCAATCGCTCGGTTTTAATCAAAAAACTTTCCACTTTTCAGGCATTCCTGCTGATTCTACCGTCGGTACGGTCAATTTCTTCGACCCACCTCCCGAAGGTATAATCCCATCACAAGTAATAGATTCGGTGGGCGGTATAGCAGACACGGCAAAACAGATTCGATTGCCGCGTCTCAACTGATAAGAATACATTCATAAGCCGATGACAAAAGGAAATAATGCTCAATTTATGGTGGCAGTTTTGCTTTTTTGTACGGATATATGTCAAAAAAGCCGATTTTTGCAGATAAAGTGTGTCATTGTTGGCATATCATAATTTGTTTACTTGAAAGAAATATACATGGTTTTTTATACTTTTTCTGAACAACAACCATCCCTCGCCATTGGTACAATGTACTGCATTGGACGCAATTTTGCAGCTCATGCTCGTGAAATGGGTGCTGAAGTACCTGCCGGTGCTCCTTTGGTGTTTCTGAAACCCCCATCTGCATATACTCCACATACAGGATTAGTCACTATTCCTAAATTTTCAAATAACTTACATCACGAAGTGGAGCTGGTTGTCATTATCGGTAAAGACGGTGATACTATCACCGAACAAGAAGCAAGAGACTACATTATCGGCTATGCAGTAGGCGTTGATCTTACTTTGCGTGATATACAAACCATTGCTAAGCAAAAAGGTGAACCATGGGCAACCGCCAAATCATTTCGTGGATCGGCTCCTCTTAGCGCGGTTATTCCCCCCCACAGTATTGATGATACCAATGCAGAACTTGAACTCTATGTGAACGGTGAATTACGGCAAAAAGGCAATACGAATCAAATGGAACGAAGTGTTCCGGCACTTATCGCCTATATTTCTTCTGTGTTTGGCTTACGGCGTGGTGATTGTATTTTTACCGGCACACCGGAAGGCGTTGCACAAATTCACAGTCAATCACATGTGAAAGCTATACTAAACTCGCACACTGTTCTTGAATTTACGGTTGAATAATAACAGAAAAATCGGTCTAATTATGATACACTCCATATTCCGTGTCCATATATTATTTCTGTCTTTGTGTTCAGTTATACTGCTTTCAAGTTGCACAACAGTACTCAAGAAACAATTGACAAGAACAGAGGAAGATCGTTTTACTATTACAGTGAACGATACAACAGTAGAAAAAATCATTAATAATCCTCCCGGACCTCGTGATAATGGGATTATCTTTCCTTCACCGACCACAAAAGTAATTACACATACAAAGACACAATATGACAGTACGTCGGAGCGATATTATCCCAATTTTATTCGTGCGGGATTATTTGAGGGCGTAGGATTATTGGGCACTTCATCGCCCTCCGAAGGTTTTGGCTCAGGATTATTTGGTGTGTTTGGAATTTTTGATCCTGAATTCGGAACAATTAATCGCAACGAACCACGCGATGTATTATTTACAGGCGGACTCTATCGCTTTGGGATTTTTGAATGGCAATTACGGTGGTTTCGTGATGCAAAACATTGGACAGTCGGAACCAGTGCAGTAGAAATGATAGTGCCGGAGGTAGATAATCCAAAATCCTTAGTCAGTATTTTTCCTATTTATATACGCAAACGTTTTTACTTGCGTGAATCTATTCCATATATTGCCATTACTCCGGCTTTTGGATTCGGCTATTTCCCTTCGCAATATGGCAATGCCTCCGTATCATTAGATTTTGGCTCTATCGGAGGATTAAATTTTCGTATTTATGCCGGATTAGCTGCCGGTATTAATCTTGCTAATTCTTCGCTTAATTCAACCTCTGCATCAGTATCTTCAACCATCCCTTATATTGGGCTTGGTACCTCAGTATTAGATTTTCTTAATAAACCGGAAGAACTTGATATTGAATGGAAAAATCACGAGCACAGTTCTTGGTCTGTGGGCTTACTCTCATTTTCGATAAATATGTCCTCTGCCGATACCAGTTTATTCGGTTATACACAAGTTACATCACGAAACCGAACTACGTCACAAGGACAACCCGGCATAATAAATGGCTTTTCATTGCGAGTTGCACCGGTAACATTAGCTTTACCGTTTATTGATAAAAGGGTATTTATTGGAACCTCATTATTACATCTCGGTGTTTTGGGTGCAAAAGAAATTATAATGTCGGTTTTTCCTCTTCGTGCCGGTTATTGGCATACGCTTATTCAAGATGAATTAATTCTTGAACCCTCCATTGAATATACATATTACCCTTCACGTGTTCTTAATGTCAGTGCTGCTTGTAAATTAGCCATTAATGAATATATTAATCTGCAATTAACGGGGGGGGTCGCATCCGGTAATCCCGGAAATTCTGTCACGGCGGTTTTTGACCTAAGTGATGGGGATGTTCTTGATTTTACTACTTTTTATCTTGGCTTTGGCATAGGCATCAATGAACGATTATTCAAAGAATCGGAATTACGATACTCGCGGAAAAAATAATGAAAATACCATTTCCAATATCATCTACACTTCAAATTATTTCTATCATAATATGCGGGAATATACTTTCCGGCTGTTCACTTATTCCGTCAATACTTCCGAATCCATATATCTATCAGCTCAATAAATATACTCCCAAACAATATATCGGCTGTATCAATATTTCTCACATTGACAGCGTAGAACAAACTGCCGATAATTCAATGCGAATATTTAAGGGCGGTGCGCTGGCATTCGGACTTAATGAAGCAGCAGACCATATTACGGATATAACAATTACTCCAACAGCAGGCAAAAATTTTACTATTGGTTTTCGTTCAACGCCTCATGATTATCTTCATAATAAAGGATTGGAATTTACCTTTGATGATAAAGCAATACTTATCAAAGAACATGGGAAGATAATTGATAAAAAGCAGTTTTCGGGCTTGCAAGAAAAAAAGCAAGAAAGATTTATTATTATCAACGATGCCGCTGAATATTCGCTTCAAATTGGATGTGATATTGTTTATCGAGGTAAAACAAAGTTACAGGGTACAGAATATTGCTTTCTCTATCCTTTTGCGGAAACAGAACTTCATGCTCAAGCAATAACTATGACCAATATACGTGTGACCAAACCATCATTAACACTTCAAAAGTCAGCCGAGAAAATTGCTAATTCACCCGCTGCGGAATAAACATTATGATATTGGACATACAACATATTTCAAAAACATACCCAAATGGGAATCAGGCATTAACAGACATTAATTTTTCTGTTAATGAAGGGGAGTTTCTTGTTATTATCGGATTAAGCGGTTCGGGTAAATCAACATTATTACGCTGCATCAATCGTTTGCATGAACCAACTTCCGGTTCTATTATATTTCGCAACAAGGATGTCACAACGATACAAGGCAAAGAGCTACGTCAATACAGACGCTCCGTCGGTATGATATTTCAGCATTTTAATCTTATTCCTCGTTATTCTGTTCTGGACAATGTTCTTACGGGCGATTTAAGCACTATGTCCGTCATGTCTGCTCTGATGAATAAATTTACCGATGAACAAAAACAACGCGCTTTGCATAATTTGGAAATTGTGGGCATACCCGATAAAGCACAACAACGCGCCGATGAATTAAGTGGCGGACAACAACAAAGAGTAGCTATTGCCCGCACTCTGATGCAAAATCCCGATATTATTCTTGCAGATGAGCCGGTGGCATCGCTTGACCCCGCTACGTCACATTCTGTCATGAAATATTTAGAAAAAGTGAATAAAGAACATGGAAAAACCATTATCTGTAATTTACATTTCCTCAGCTTGGTGCGCCAATATGCTACAAGAGTTATTGCGCTCAAAGGAGGGAAAATGATTTTTCAGGGACAACCCGAAGATATTACAGACACTTGGTTCAAAACTATTTACGGTGATGATGCCACCGAAGTAGAAATTCGATAAATCATTAAAATACATAAGGAGATTTTATGTCTTGGTTCTTAAGAAAAAAACAAAATATTGGTGATAATATTCCTCGAGAAATGCCTGATGGACTTTTTACGCAATGTCCTTCATGCAAAACGGTTATTTACAAAAAACAATTTGAGGAAAATTTATTTACTTGCCATAGCTGCAATCACCATTTCCGTATTACATGGGAAGAATATGTGGACATATTATTCGATCAAGGCACATTTGTTCATACCGATACCGAAGTACGAAGTGCAGACCCTCTTAACTTTGTGGATACCAAAGCATATACGCTGAGATTAAATGAAGCGTATCAAAAATCTGATTTTCCCGATGCGCTCACAGTGGGTTACGGTGATATTGTGGGACGCCATGTATCATTCGCTTGTATGAATTTCGGATTTATCGGTGGCAGTATGGGCAGCGTCGTCGGTGAAAAATTTTATCGTGCAGGCAAAAGAGCATTAACTGACAAATGCCCGCTTATTGTTATTTCTGCTTCAGGCGGCGCACGTATGCAAGAGTCCGCATTATCATTAATGCAAATGGCAAAAACAAGTGCTATTTTAGGAGAACTTGCTGATAATGGTTTACCCTATATTTCCATTCTTACAGACCCAACAACAGGCGGCGTCAGTGCCTCATTTGCTATGTTGGGCGATGTCAATATTGCCGAACCCAAAGCACTCATCGGTTTTGCAGGTCCTCGCGTTATTGAACAATTTATTCGTAAAAAATTACCCGAAGGTTTCCAACGTTCTGAATCTGTTTTACAACATGGATTTTTAGATAAAGTTGTGCATAGAAAAAATCTACGTCAAACAATTCATACAATACTTCAGCATCTGTCATAAGAAACCATCATATTCTTTCAAAAATAAAACTCCCCTCTTTTCATAGACTAAAGAAGGGAGTTTTTTTATATCGTATAAATAAAAGAATCAATGAGAACAATTATACACAACATATACTATTTCATAATCATTACCGGAATATGCTGTAAAGCTGAGGACGAGCGCACTGCAAGATAATAATGCCCCGACGGAACGGTTTCAAGTTGCACATTGAATGTATGCAATCCCGCTATATCAACATATTTGTGCAATTCTGCCATAGCTTCGCCCATCATCGAATAAAGTATTATTTCAATTGTTTCCGGTTGAGTAATTTCCAATTCGCAATGCAATAAAGTCTTTGCCGGATTCGGAAATATATGTGCCGATGATTTTGTCCCTGCTTCCCCAAATGGTTCTTGCACAGATGAGGGATTCTCAACACCTTCACCATACAGATGCACGATGAATGGGCTGCCTATACCGTCATGATATATTGCTATCTCACCGCTTTGACGACCTTGCAATAATGGCATAAATTTAACACTTAATTTTTGTTCGCTATTCGATGGAATAACTATGGTATTATCAGGCGATACTATCGAATAAGTAGAATCACCCGGAAAAATACGACGAATAGATGTTACCGTAATCGGCTCATCAATCATATTTTGTAAGACTATAGTATCGGCAAGTATTTTATTGTTACCGACGGATACTATGCCACAATCAATAAAGGCATCTTGTGCTTTAAGATGTGGTAAAACACCCCTTCCAATTATTTTGAATAGCAGTGTATCATTATATTGAGTAATAAGTGTCAGATCCATGCCAAATCTTCCCTCCTCTTGTGGTGCAAATGATACTTCGATAAAATGTGACTTACCGGATGCGAGTGTATAAGGTGCATGACCGGAAATAAAAGAAAATGTAGATCGTATTTCTTTCACCGTGCATGGAGCTATACCCGTATTTGTAAAGAAATTTACTATCATCGTATCTTTTGTTTGTCCCACGATACAATCGCCTATGTCAATGGATGGATACTGAGTCCGAAAGGGTCTTTCTATTTTTATAGAAACAGATTCTGACAATTTTTCATCAAGAATAGAAGAACTGCTATTGATATTCCATAACTTGATACTGGCATAATCAAACTCAGATAATAATTTTTGTTCAGAATTCCATAGCATTTGTGATGTATAAATGTATCTATGAGACGCTTTTTTCTGAAAAGCATGAAGTAGCGATCCTGTTCGTGCATCCCAAATATATGATGCGCCTTCATAGGAATTAGAAGCTGCTATTCTATCATCTGATGACCAAGCAAAACTACTCAAATGGTTAACTGCATTTGTATATGGAAATAGAGTTAAGTTTCGTAATACTGTACCGGTTTCTGCATTATAGATGGTGCCATAATCTGAAATAAACATTATCTTTTTATTGTCAGGGCTCCATACAATATCATTACTCCAACTATACAAGGACTTATTCCTATATGTATTGAATTGATATTTACGAGTATTTATATTCCATAGAAGAATATGTAGCTTATCGTCTCCTGTACCACTTATAGCTAACATTGTTCCATCCGGACTCCATGAAAGAATACTTGAACCCAAGCTGTCAATTACTAATACATCTGAAAAAGAATTATTGTCTTTATCCCAAATTACAATACTGTCTTTACAAGATAAAGCGACATATCTGCCATGAGGATGCCAAGCAATACTATATATATCTTTTTGAAAATGTATCTCACGATAGATACTATCTTTCATTATATCATAAATAGCGCATGTCTTCCCATAATTTAATGCTACGATATAATCTTTTGGACTAAAAATTACTTCTCCGTACTTTAGCGCTTTCTCTATTGTTTTTTTGACGATTATTCCTTTTTCCACATCCCATATTATTGATCTTCCATAAAAATCGCAGAGACTTAATGTACTATTATCGGAACTCCATTGTATTCTCAAATCGGAATTCCATTGTATTCTCGCTGGAGAAGCAAATTTCACAGGTATCTCCAATATGCGTAATGAATCGGGAAAGTTCTTATGCCAAAGAACCATACCTTCAGCAGCTACAAAAGCTAAAATATTACCGTCCGAACTCCATTCTCCTTTATCAGGATTGGGAGTAACAAAGCCAACACTGCTTATTCGCTGTTTTGTACTTGCATTAAGAACAAAACGACTTTCTACAAGAAGATAAAGACTATTCGGACTCCAGTGATTGTATTGTTGATAGGCAGAAAATATAATACTATCACGGTTAAGTTCCGAACCATCCGCCGCATTGTACATGATACTCATATTATTTGTATTAAGGAGAATTTTTTTGCTATCAGGACTCCAGATAATTGATTCAATCTTTGTTTTATCACCTTTTAGTACAGCAATCTGAGCATTCGTTTTTGTATCCCAAAGTATTGCAAATGAATTAATATATTCTTTGATGGCAAAAAGACTTCCGTCGGGACTCCAATGTACATCTGATGCAGTGGGAGCAGAGTAATTTTCGCGTTCTTCGGTTTCTATATCAATACTACTGGCTCTATTCAATTCAGAAATATATAATATTTTCTTTTGATCGGAACTTAATAATGGTCGTTCAAACTGTCGTTCAAAACCTTTCAGATCATCTATCACAATTTTTTTATCAACAGTACCCTTACTTACATTAAGAGCAAAAAACACATTCTCATGTATATAATAAATTCTAGTGCCATCTTTGCTCCATGTCATATCATTCCATGTGATTGCAATATTATGTATTGTCTGAATTTTGATTCTTTTTTCAATATCCCAAATCACTATACTACTGTCGGACAAATATGCAGCAATATACTTATCATCCGGGCTCCATATATACTTAAAAGTCCAAGAACCATCAATAGGCATTTGTAATGATGCAAGTACATTGCCTGTCTCAACACTCCAAACAGTAAGCACATCTGTACCGGCAATTACTATTTTTTTTCCATCATTGCTCCATTGTATATTAGGGCTGGTTCCGGGAAATTCACGCACTATTGTTCCTGTTTTTGCTTCAGCAATAATAATCTTATATTCATTATTATCCTGCCCCATTACCGCTATTTTATCACTTTGTGGACTCCATACATTCTTTACTCCCAGAAAATCATCAGAAAACACACGATAACCTATTTTTTTCAATAATGTAGTATTTTCATGTGTATCATTCCTTTGATCATAATGGATTATCCGTATTTTACATTTATTCGTTTCTATATCCGGAATATTTCTCCATCGGTGCTGCAATCCCCAAGCGCGTGGAGCAATCGAATACCATGTAATACCATTATCGGTACTGAAATCTAATCCCACTGTGTCCTGCGGTGTCACACCTTCCCATCGGATAAGTGTATCGCTGCCCGATAATAATAATTCACCGCCAACAGGTTGCGTTATTCTCAACATACTATTACGAGGACTTATCCCCGGATAACCACCACGTCCATAATACTCTTGGGCACAACCATTCTCACTTTGCAAGAGAAACTGACTATAAGCATAACCGCTGTCCAAAGCATTATACTCTACCGTCACCACGATACTGTCACCCGCTTTAACGCTAAATGTCGAAGGAAGCATCGTAAATGCATTATTCGAACTGAGTACACCGGTGATATTGAACGAAGCATTACGAGCATATAATGTCACATTGTGGCGAACACTCTTACCTATCGTAGGACGAGTAAATGTCGCAACTTTCGGTGAAAATTCTATGTATTCCCGATTATTTGATGCAACTGTGTAGTCCGATGTGCTTGTTGCACCTGCATAGCTCATTTCAACATTGCGTAAACCGTTCTCACTTTGGCAACCGCGTACACTTTCCCATTCGACACGACATGGCTCACTCTCTTGAAGAAAACTATATATTTCCCGAACAACATGATCAACGCTTTCTTGTGTCACTATACCATCATAATAATACCCATTCGTTGATAATGCTAAATCCCGCAACGATGTTTTGATTCCTTGTCTTTCCGTTCCTGTGGGCGAATATATTATGGCAATCACCTTCACTCCATAGGCGGCGCAACTATCCTTGCACATTTGCAATTCATCCTCGCTCAGAGAACCGCGCAATCCATCTGTACACACTATCGCTACACGCTTATGCTTGCCACGTTTTAGTATATTGACTATACCTGTTCGTTGATCAAGCAAATAATCGCGGCTTCGTGTGGTCATGGTAGCGGTAATTTTGTCTATCAAACCGGAAAGTGATGCACCGTCGGTGGTAAAATCACGGACTATCCGTTCCCTTGCGCCGCTTGTTTGCAATGCTATCTCTGACCCTGAGTTCAATAATCGGCTTAACTGTTGCGCTGTCCGTTTACCTAATTCTAATGCTTTTTCTCCAAATAATGACTTGTCCATTGACCTAGTATTATCAATGCTGATTCCGACAGAAACCTTGACTTCAAGTGGTGCACGACCAATTTGAACACTACGCATTTGACGCACAATTCCATGTTCTCGTACCGACACTTCTGACTTATCCGGTACAACATATTTACCGTCTTTATCATAGATATACGCTTTGGCTTTCATCAATGGAAAATTCGTCGTATCTATATCGAATAATCGAATACTTTGGCTATATACAGGAGCACTCAGTATCATTAACATTGTAATAAGTGTTTTCATAGCGCTTTGAGAAGAAAGTGTGAAATAAGACTGACAATTATATATATAGCACAATATATATGCCCTTTCTTCATGTAAAGTAACATTTTTAGAGTTTTTGTTACAGATGAATCAGAAAGATTTTCTCAGCAGCATTTATTTCACTTCATTAAAGTACATTTTCATGAGATAACTATGAGTTCACTTTGTCAAAAACTTTGGAAGTTGACAATTACTTCAAATATATAATTCATTAAAATTGAAGAGATTAAAAAAAAGAAATAAGATTAGATGACAGCGACGAGAACAGCGTGGAATCCGAAATGGGAAGTAAAAAAAATATAAATAATGCACAAGAAGAATGAACCTATCAATTCATCAATCTTAGCGATGTATCATGTAAATTATGTGAAAAAAATCTGACGCTTGCGTAGTACATGAGGAGTAATATGTAGAAATACATACAGTATGATTGCCCGATTTTCTTGAAATACAATTGTCGCCGAATTACATGAACGGTCGAAATATCTCCCTTCTATTTACTGCAATAGCCCCAATGGATTAACATTATTGGAGCCGCGCCATACTTCAAAATGTAAATATGCACCGTCAATAGTTTCCCCTGTTATTCCCAGTGGCTGACCTTTTTGCACATTATCGCCTTTGCGCACATAGGTTCGGAATAAATTACCATACACAGTACGAATACCTTGACTATGCTCAACAATAATGACGGTATTATAACCCGATAAATTATAGACTAAAGAAACAATTCCTTCGGCAGAGCTGACAACACGAGTGCCCGGTTTTGCTTTAAAATCAATGCCCGGATTTTGTAAAATCACACCGGACGATTCATTTTTATATGACCCGTAACGGCGCAATAGAGAGCGTGAGGGCAATGGATAGATAAATGTTGAACGCGGCGCAAGTGTTGATGTTTGCTTCATTGATGCATCGGAGCGGCGAGTGCGTTGTTGTTGCGAGCGTTCTTTTGCCGCCGATTGACGAATAAATGCAACAATTTTTTGCGCACTTTGAATTTTTTTCTGTAATTCTTTTTCGAGTAATTCCCTGTTTTTTTGCACTGCCGTTAATTGTCGTGAATTTTCGGCAATAGCTTGTTCCAAACGTGATTGTTGGTCTGTTGTTAAATATAATTCAATTTCATTAGTGCCTGCAAGGGAATCCAATTTTTCTGTTTCTGCTTTTACACTGTCATAATGGCTATGTATTTTTTTTCTTTGATTATTAAGAGCCGATATATGGGCAGTAATTGCTTTTTTTTGTGCAGTATAGCGTGGGTTATATGCCATTATATTGGCTTGCATATACGGCAAAGGGTATGCACTTGCAAGAGTGAATATTGTTTTTCGTACTATTTTTTCTTGGGAAGAAAGTTGCAATGCACGGTTTTGTAATTCTGCGGTGGAATCATGCAATACCGTCAGTCGTTCAGCCAGCACTCCGGCTTTTTTTTGCAATGATTTACTTGCCGATTGCAATGATTGAATACGGGATTGGCGTTGTGTTTCTTTGGAACTTAATCGCTTAATTTCTTTTTTTGTTTTGGAAATGGCGGATTTAATGTGTCGTAAAGAACGCTTGGCTTTACCGGATGATGCCGGCGGGGCAAATGCAGAGATTTGCCCCATAAAGCCGATAAAAAAACAATACACAATAATATATGTGATTGCATGGTGTTTCATCAAAAACCTTCGTATTAATATTCGTCGGTTTTTACCCGCGTAATGGAAGCCCCCAAATTGCGCAATTTGTCTTCCAATGCTTCATAGCCGCGATCTAAATGATAGACACGCAAAATTTCCGAGCGTCCTTCGGCTACTAAAGCAGCTAAGATAAGACTTGCACTTGCGCGTAAATCGGAGGACATGACCGTTGCACCGGATAATTGATGCCCCCCTTGAATAAGGGCGGTATTTTCATGGACATCTACTTTTGCTCCAAGGCGATGTAATTCCGGTACATGATGAAAACGTGTGGGGTAAATCATATCGGTCACACGTGAAGCACCGGGAGCCGTCATCATATATGCCACCCATTGTGCTTGCGCATCCGTAGGAAATCCGGGATATGGCGCTGTCGTAATATCCACGGGCTGCGGTGCATCATTCATTTCTATCATAATGGTATTGCCCGTCACATCAAGTGTGCAGCCGCTTTCTTCCAATTTGGCTATCACTGCCGTCAAATGATAAGGATTCACGCCATCCAATTGCACTTTACCGCGTGTCATTGCCGCACCAATTAAAAATGTTGCTGCTTCGATGCGATCGGGTATAATGTCATCTTCGACGGACTTGAGAGCGTCCACACCTTCAATTTCTAAGGTGGTGGTGCCAATACCCTCAATTTTTGCCCCCATTTTTACCAATAACTTTGCAAGAGCAGTGACTTCGGGTTCCAAAGCGGCATTGGTTAAAATTGTGGAACCTTTTGCCAACACTGCTGCCGATAAAACATTTTCTGTTGCTCCCACACTTGATACATCAAAATGGAAACGTGTGCCTTTCAATCCTTCGGTATGTGCATTGATATACCCATTTTCAATATCAATGTTTGCCCCTAATTTTTCGAGTCCGCGTAAATGTAAATCCACGGGACGGGGTCCGAAAGCGCAGCCGCCCGGCAAAGACACACGTGCCCGACCATAGCGGGCAATAAGCGGACCCAACACATTAATCGAAGCACGCATTTGCTTGACATGCTGATAGGGCGCTTCATAGCTGTTAATATTTGTCGAATCTATAAAGAGTTCATTTTTATTAAGTTCGGAGTGTATGCCCATTGCACCGAGCAAACGGGTGATTGTCCAAATATCGCGTATATTGGGTGTATTGTGAAATCTATACACACCGGGTTGCAATAATACCGCCGGTATAATGGCAAGCGCCGCATTCTTCGCGCCTGAAATACGAACGGTACCGCTTAACCGCACACCGCCTTCAACAATAAATTTATCCATTGTTCTCTATGAGTTGTGAAATGTACTATCTCTGTTATGCAAAACTACGGACAACGCTTCGGATAACCGTTGCTTCGCCTTTTATCGGGATTGTATGTTTTGCTCAAGTAATTGCTTAGTCTTTTTTTGCCGATACCGAAACATAGCTTTGGTCACATGGCGCACAATAAGCATATCAATAAGAGCTCCGAGCATACCGAATGGTAAAGAGTAGGTAAATGTATCTGTCATTATTGTCATTGTCCCATCGGCAATAAACTCTCTTGTTTGACGCATGGAGTAAAATGGTCCGCGTACCTGTTCATCGGTTAAACGTCGTGGAAAATCATATTCCACAAAACGAATATGTATATGTTGAGCAGGCAAAATCCATTGCCGGAGGGATAAATGAACCTCTTGCCCCAAACCCGGCTCACTCCATTTATCTAAGTCCACCGTGATATAGGGCGGCGTAATTTTGGCTAAATTTTCAGGATTGGTATGAAATAAAAATACCGCCTCCTGTGTCGCCTGTATTGTAATAGATTGCTGAATTGTTGTCATGGTAAAGAAACATTATTTTTTATTCCGCATTAGTATCATCTATATAATGGAAGTCTATCGTGCGTTTATCTTGATTAATACGTGCAATGCGAATATTGACTTTCTCGCCGATACGAAATACTTTATGGGTTCTTTTCCCGATAAGTCGGAAATTCTTTTCATCAAAAATATAATAATCACCCGCCATATCACGCAAAGGGATTAATCCTTCAATACCCAAGCCATCAACAAGCACAAATAAACCGAAATTAACAATTCCCGATACCGTTCCTGTTAATATTTCACCAAAATGCCGCTGAGCAAGCTCTACTTGTGCCACTTTGATGGAAGCTCTTTCTGCTTCGACGGATACTCTTTCGGTCAAAGAACAATGCTCGGCACCAACTTCCACCCAACGACGTAATTCTGAGAGTGCAGCATGGTGATATTCATTATTCGCAGCATAATATTTTAATAAACGATGCACCATAATATCGGGATAACGGCGAATAGGCGATGTAAAATGCGCATAATCTTTAAATCCTAAACCATAATGCCCAATATTACTGTCGGAATAGATAGCTTTTGCCATAGACCGCAACAAAAATTGATTAATGACATCACGTTCGGGTAAATTTTCCACAGCTTTAATAATTGCTTGTATTTCTTTGGAGTTAAGATTTTGTGTTTTTGTTTTAATCCCGAGCGTACCGACAAAACGCAAGACATCGCGCAATTTTTCCATATCGGGTTTATCATGCACGCGATAGACAAATGGTAAATTTCCTTTTATTTTTTTCTCTTTTTGCACAGTGTGAATATGTGCGGCAATAACTTTATTTGCCAAGAGCATACATTCTTCCACTAAGGATGTGGCATCGGTACGTGATTTGAGAACAGCACGCACAGGAATTTTATGTTCATCGAGAATAAATTTTATTTCTTTGGTTTCAAAGTCAATTCCTCCTTGGCGGAAACGTTTTTTACGGAGTATTTGCGCCAAAGAGTTAAGTCGTAGAGCCAAGTCTTGTACCGCAGCATTTTTACCTTTGAGTGTTGTATCGGGCGCATCAATCATTGCTTGCACTTCATTATAGGTACAACGCCTTTCACTTTTTATCATACTTTCAACGATTTGATACGAAGCTACAGCCCCCAAAGGAGTCATTTCCATCATGACGCTATATGTTAAACGTACTTCCTGAGGCACTAAAGAACAAATATTGGTGGATAAAGATTCCGGCAACATCGGCACAACTCTGTCCACAAGATAGGTGCTATTGCCGCGGCGGAGTGCTTCCTTATCCAAAGCAGAACCTTCACGTACATAATAGCTGACATCGGCAATATGCACTCCAAGCAATTGATTACCATTGTCCAACGGTATCAAAGAAAGAGCATCATCGTGGTCTTTCGCATCGTCGGGGTCAATAGTAATGACCAATGTTTTGCGTAAATCGAGACGATCTTTGAGTGCGCGTGTCGGTGGGATTTTGGCTACATCTTTGGCTTCATTTTCCACATCAGGCGGGAAACTAGCATTCAAAGAAAATTCACGCAAAACGGCATCCAGCTCAACAGCAATATCACCCGAATTACCAAGCACTTCCACAATGACCACTTCGGGACTTTTATGGGGATTATCCCAACGTAAAAAACGAGCAATCACTTTATCGCCATGCTTTGCACCATTCAAGTTTCGATGATGGACAAGAAAATCAACCAAATACTTATCATCATCATCGGGAATGACAAAGAAAAAGTCGCCGTCATGCTCTACTTTTCCCCCAATAAGCAATTCATTGCGCGAAACAACAGAAGTGACCACACCATAAGGACGCTTGTCTTTTTTCAAGGCAAGTAATTTCACGGTCACAGTATCGCCATCAAGAGCCGTATCGCAATGAGCAGGTTTACAATAGACAATCGGGAAATCGGCATCGCCTGTTTCAATCACACCGCGGTTTTGCACTATGCGAATTATGCCCTTGAACTCATTGGAAAAACCGACGGGCTTCCAACTGTAACGGCGGCGCGTGGATTTATGTATCTCCTTGTTTTGCACCAAATAGTCAATGGCAGACTTGAGATCGCTGTATTCTTTGGAAGTAGCAGCAATGCTCAACTGCTTAGCTAATTCATTGAGCCGCAAATGATTAGGGCTTGCTTTTTTAAGGATTTCAACTATCTGTTTACGTAATTCTTCGGATTTTTTCATTTATAATTACTTCCTAATTTTGCTCAAATGTTTGTGGATACCTCTATGGTGAAAATGACTCATTTATCATAAGAGCGGACAAATGGGCACAAAATTCACCGGTAATAAAGTTCAAACTTAGTGAACGAAAACCATATAGAAGGCTATGCTTGCCCATACGATGAAAATAAAAATATACTGTGCGATGAAAGAAACAATTATTTTTGCATTGATTTGCAGCACAAACATCCCCAAGAGAATCAACAACACTATGATATACAGTATAGTACGCTTTCTTTTTGTCGTATTGGTATTTTGGTTGGCATCATGCTCACCGTCCCGACAACAAGCAGAAACTTATTATGAGCAAGCATTGGCATTATCGAAATCCAATAAAGATACAGCAGCAATCGGCTTACTTGAAAAAGCAGTAAAATTGGATGCTAATTATTTTCAAGCATGGTATGCACTGGGCACCATTTACTATCACTCCGACCAATATTACAAAGCCGCCGATGCTTTTGATCATGCTGTCAAACTTGAAGATGATGATTTCCTTTCCCATAATTATTGCGGTTTAAGCAATGCGCGAGTTGGCAAATATCACGATGCAATTTCCCATTTTGAAAAAGCAATCTCGGTATGTCCCGACACCTTGCTGCCGGGCGAGACCCATACCAATCTTGCCGCTTCTTTGGTGCAGATAGGCGAAATCAATAAAGCATTGGACTATTACAAATCGGGTTTGGATATTTTAGTACGCAGTGCCAATGAAAATGACAGGGCTTTAGTCCCCGCCACCTATTATGATGCAGCCAATACGCTTGCGGGCGCAGGTGCTTTACAAAGTGCCATACCGCTTTATTCTATGGCAATAACGCTGAAACCATCATTCAAAGAAGCAATCCATTTTCTTGCCTTGACCCATTTTAATCTCGGAGAATATGACTCGGCGGAGGTGTATTGGCTAAAAGCTATTGCTGTAGATGTGGGTTATTCTGCTCCGTATGGAGGACTTTCCAAAATTCGCAAGTTGCAAAAAAAATCGTGGGAAGCAAATAATTTATTAGGGTTGCAAGAAGCATATAAAGGTAATTTACCAATCGCCTATAATCATTTTCAAAACGCGCTCTATGGTAATCCGGATTTTACGCCGGCATATTACAATATCGGGCTTTGCTGTGCTTTACTTGGTAAGTATGACCTTGCTCTCACCAATTTGAAAAAAGCACATAATATCATGGCGCAATCGCCATTACCGGCGGCGGCTCTTTCCTTTTTATTTGCAAAACAACATAAAGAGAAAGAAGCAGAGCAATGGAAACGCATTTCAGATGCAACACAAAAAGCAAATGCTATTCCTCCTATAGAAAAATCATTCATGTTTTAATATTTTTTTACGTTCCTTAATTTCGGAGACATTATGAAGTCAGTTCAACGTTTAGCCATCGTCGCATGCTTAGCTCTTTTCTCACTCACACAATGGCATTGTTCCAATGCAAGTAAAGAGGCGGAATATGAATGCTTTAAAGGCGAAACATATTCACGCTTGGGTGATCAAAAAAAAGCTATCATATCATTTAAAAAAGCCATTGAGCATAATAGCGATTATGCGGAAGCATATTGGCGTATGGGCACAGCGTATGCGGGCTTAAATAATGCCAATGAAATGGAAAAAGCATATAGAAAATCTATTGAAATTGATCCTAAATTCCTTGATGCATATTATTCACTCGGTTTGGCACTTGTGGCAAAAGGCAATCACGAAGAAGGTATTAAAATTTATTCCAAAGCAATAGAAATTAAACCTGATTCGGCATTAGGATATAATAATCTTGGTGTCGCTTACCATGGAAAAGGTGATTATGAAAAAGCCGTAACCGAATTTAAAAGAGCAATTGAAAAACAACCTAAATTTACAGAAGCATTTTTTAATTTAGGTAATGCGTATGCCAAGAAAAATGACCTTTTGAATGCAGTAGATGCTTACACAAAAGCAACTCAAACGCGTACTGATTATCCGCAAGCATATTTTGAACTTGCAGTAACATATAATAAACTCGGCAGAAATGCTGAAGCATTCAACAATTTTGGTTTATATTATTTCTGGAATAATAATTACAATGCTGCCATAGAACAATTCAGCCGTGCAGTTGCTTTAGACCCGACTTATTCCATCGGTCATAATAATCTTGCTTTTGTATTCACCAAACTTGGTGCTAAAGACAGAGCCATCGAAAGCTATAAAAAAGCGGCTTCTTTGGGTTATGAACCTGCTCAGGAAATCTTGAAGCAAAACAATATTACATGGGCTGCTGCTCAAACTAAAGGCAAATAATCAGTCGTCTTAGACAACACTCACACTCATGCGACGTATTGATTGTTCAGTACGTCGCTTTCTTTTTTGATTATTAATCCATCATGAGACTATGAAAAAATCTATTCTGTCATTATGCGTATTTCTTTCGGCTTTGACTTTGCTCCATGCCGCCGACGATAATTTTACAAAGGGAAAAGAATTACTGAAAAAACGTAAATTTATTGAGGCAGAAAATGCTTTACGTAAAGCCATTGAGTCACAACCCAATTCTGCCGAGATTTATAATGAATTAGCCATCACACTCGGCAATCAAGGTAAATTCGATGAAGAGCAGAAAGTATTATCAAAAGCCTTAGAACTAAATCCTTCGTATGCAGAAGCATATTCTAATTTGGGTAATTCTTTTTCTTCTCAAAAGAAATATAAAGAGGCATTAGAAAATTATGATAAAGCAATTTCTCTGAAACCCGAAAATGCCGTGTTTTATTATAATCGTGGAAATGCATTGACAGCTTTGAACAACTTTACCGAATCCATTGCCGCATTCGTGAAAGCCATTGAATTAGACCCGCAATTTGAGCAAGCATATCTTAATATGGGCTATTCATTTACTTCAGCCGGTAAATTCGATGATGCTTTGCGGACATACACCGCGGCAATAGAGAAATTTCCTTCAAGCGCAGAGTTATTACGTGCAGCCGGCAATGCTGCCATGATTAAAGCCGAATATGCACAAGCAGAGCAATATTATGCACAATCAATTCAAAAAGACTCTCTGTACGCTGATGCGTGGAATAATTTGGGCTTGGCTCGACAAACACTTCATTTTTATGGTGAAGCAATAAGCGCATTTCAAAAAGCATTACGACTTGATAAAAAATTTACTCAAGCATGGAATAATCTGGGAACAACATATTTAGCAAAACGTATGTACGATTCGGCTCGTATTTGTTTTGTGGAAGCAATTAAAATCGCCCCCAATTTTGCAAAAGCCCATTATAATCTCAGTATTCTCTATACTGAAATTGCCGACCTTGATAATGCACTTAAAGAAATTACCAATGCAGGAAATTATGACACCAAAAACCCTGCAATATGGTATCAAACGGGTATTATTTATTCACGCAAAGGGCAAATACGCAATGCGATTACATTTTTTGAAAAAGCAACGGAATATGATTCTACCTATTCTGATGCATATTATGCTATGGCAATTTTAGCGCGCCGTATCGCAAATGGTGAAGACCCAATACCGCCGATTGAATCACAAAATCTTGCTATCAGTGAAGAAAAAAAACAACAGCATAAACAATTTCGTGATGATTTTGTGAAAGGTATGGGCATAGTCAGCGCACAATGGATGGAAAAAGCCGCAAGACTCGGCAATGCCAATGCAAAAAAAGAAATGGGAGAACAATAATGCTGGCTTCTCTGGCAGAAACAATTACCGATAAAATTAACCATAATGAAGGACATTTTGTACTCACTCTGTCACAACCACATCCTTTCACTAATAATACTGCCTTTTCAGAAAAAAAACACGTTCTTCGCATACTCCAAAAAAATAGCGATACATATATACAAGAACAATATTATACGGATACACAACATTTTTCGGAAAAGCCGCTACCTTATACTCCTGACACTCTCTCAACGGTATTGCAGAAGATATTAGACAAACCCTATAAAAGAGTTCATTTGCAAACGCCATCCGCCGATTTTTTTGCGAAAGTGACTCTCAAAGCAGGTACACAAAAAATATTGACCACAACATCGAAGCCATCCATTACTCAATGGAACAGCGTGCAACACGATAAAAATAAGCAGTATCCGATTACTCCCGACAATTCTCAGAATCTTTTATATGCTTTGGGTATTACAGATAATCAACAAAGGATTATCCCCTCACGAAGAGATAAATATACACAAATAAATCATTTTATTTCCATTATTCAGACATTGGATTGCTTGACAAATCCACCATCAGAATTAACTATTGTGGATTGCGGATGCGGAAAAGCATATTTGAGCTTGGCATTATATCATTATTTGACTTCGACATATTCGATGACTGTGCATTTACATGGTATAGATACTAATACATCGGTCATAGATTTTTGCCGTGTAACAGTAGAGAATCTTGCATATAACACTGTTTTTTTTCATAATACTACCATTGCTGATGCACCCCTTGACTCTGTTAATGCCAATATAGTTATCGCATTGCACGCATGCGATACTGCAACCGATGATGCCTTGGCTTTTGCCGTACAAAAAAATGCTTAAGCGATAGTGGCAGCACCTTGTTGTCATAATTATGTAAACAGTATGTTATCGAAGAATTCAGTTCCCGATAATGCAGCACTGTTAGTGCAAGACGGTATTACCCGTGAAAGACTAGCAGATTTACTGACCGACAGCATGAGGCGTGATATTCTGATAGGATTCGGATATTCAGCCAAACTCATTGAGTTTATCAGCCCTGAGCATACATTGAAAAATATTATGATACGTGCGGAGAAGAAATCTCACGCTTTTGCACCTGATTTCGCGGCTTTTCACACGCAGAGAACTTTGTGGAATGTTGCGCCGAAATTAGCAGAATTGCTTGACGTGTAATGATAGTGCAGAAAAAGAAAAAAGCGATACACTCAAGTGCATCGCTTTTATTATGAATGGCGGAGAGAGAGGGATTCGAACCCTCGGTAGAGCTAAACACCCTACGACGGTTTAGCAAACCGTTGCCTTCAGCCACTCGGCCATCTCTCCGTCTGCCCGATGTGTAAATCGGATTGCGAAAATACGAGAAATTTATCATAATCAAAAATTCAGAGTAAAATTTTACGCTAATTCATATTTTTTTTGCAATTTGATATCAAAAACCGAAACGCTTTATCTTATCATAGGTGATTCCATGCTCACATCTCTCCGGCAAACTATTGCAGAGCTTTTAGTCAATAAAGTTGCTCCACCCAAACATGAACTGTTTCGTTCACGTCACGATATATCCGACCCTCGAATTGGTGATTATCTCTTTTCCTATGAACAAGTTAAAGAAACACAAATCAACACTGTCGCAGTGCTTTTGAGTGTACCTCAAGACCTTGGAGTATCGCGCAATGGAGGAAGAGCCGGTGCTGCCGCAGCGCCTTATGCCATACTGCAATCATTGTATAAACTTACTCCATTCAATGGTGAAGATTCACTTTTTGATACAATACATCTGATTGATGCAGGCACTTTGCTCTTAAATAATCTGACACTCGAAGAAGGACAAGCATTGCAAGAGAATGTGGTGTTTACACTGCTTGAACACGGTTTTATACCGATAATAGTAGGCGGAGGACATGAAATTGCATATCCCAATGGAGCGGCAATCGGTTTACATGCTATGTCATTCGGCATTCTAAATTTTGATGCCCATACGGATGTACGTCCTTTATTGGATGAACGTCTTGGTCATTCGGGCAGTCCCTTTCGCCAGATTGCAGAGCGAGAAGATATTGCGTTCAATGGCAATTCATTCGTCGAATTCGGTATTCAACCTTGTGCTTCATCTCGCTCACATTGTGACTATATTCATCGGCTTGGCGGTACCATAATGACATATACATCAATTCGCCAAACAGGATTTCACACTTCTTTACAAGAGGCATTACGCATAGCTGAAAACGATAATGATGCCTTGTATGTATCCTTTGATATTGATGCCATTGCCTCAGCGTATGCTCCGGGTGTCAGTGCGCCTGCAGCAATTGGGTTTACCGCTGATGAGTTTATAGAAACGGCATATATGGCAGGAAGGAACCCCAAAACACGTTTAGTGGACTTTGTAGAAATGAACCCGCTCTATGATATTGACAATCGCACGGCAAAACTAGTTGCATTGGGTATAGCATCTTTTTGTTTCGGTCTGGCGGCAAGACATACGTAAAATGGTACAAAAATCATCACGAATAACTGTGTGATGATATACATCCTATTCATAGGTCAATCACTTCAATACTACATAATTTTCGAATCTTTATCTTAGCTGTCATTTCCATTGTTTTAAGGGTAAAAGCAGTCTTTCTAAGAGTCGTATATTTTCAGTAATTATTTCCACTTTCCCTTCCATATCTTGCTGAAAAGTAAGCGTTTTCCCATACGAAGTGGTCAATCCTTTATCTAAACTTATGGTGGCAATATAAGCATTATCTTTTGCCGATAAAGACATAGTGCGTATGGTGCCGGCAACGGCTCCAAATTCCGTATAAGGATAATTATCGAATTTAAGTATCACAGGACTACCTATATGCACTTTACCTGCCCCATATTGTGGAACATTAACTTTACCTATAATCTCAATATTGGGAGGAATAACAGTAAAGACCTCATCACCTTGATTTACTGACTGATTTTTACTCCACACTCGATAAAAAGAAATAGTTCCGTCAATAGGGCTGCGAAGCATATATTTTTTTTCCCAGAGTTCAATAGCACTTTGTAAATTTTTATATGTTTCCCGCAAGCGAACTTCTGTAATATGAATTCTTTCTTGTCTTTGTTGTTCGGTTTCTTGTATATTCTTTTGTGCATCCACAACACGCATAGAATTATTGACAATATTTGCATCTAATGCATCAAGGGCATATTTTTTTTGCAGAAAATTACTTTCCGACAAAGCTAAATCTGCATCAGAGATATGACCTTTTTGTCTGAGAACTTTATCATTATCCATTTTTCTTTCAGCAAGTTCCAAATCACGTTTCAACAATTCTTTTTGTTGCTTTAATTTTTGCTCAACTGATTTAGCATAGGTAATTTGTTTTTCAATGGAGACAACACTTGCACTATTATATTCTGCGGAAGAATAAAAACGATAATCCGAAACAGCAAGTAAAAAATCGGAATATGCGGTTTGAACTTCACCCAGAGTAGAATATTCGGGAAAATACATATTTTCTGCAAGAATTGCTTTGGTTACTGATTGAGAAATAGAAGTTAATTGTTTCTTGATAATTGCAATTTTGATTGGATCGGCAGCGGTCTCAAGCAATGCAATCGGTTGACCTGCTTTGACCAAAGATGTGTCTTTGACATATAAATCCACAATACGTCCGGAAGCTTGTGCAATAATTTTAGCGGGCGGATCGGCTGATGTTAAACGACATTGAGCAATAACCACATCGGGATAATGAATAAACCATGTTGCACCGATAATTATACACATAAAAATAAAAAGTGCAGCAATTCCCCACCGCATTGTCCATTGTGGCATTTGAGTGAGAATATCCTCAAACTCTTCACTGTGTTGAGTATGACGCGGCATAATTATGCTCCCAGTTCTAATTGATTTTTAACCAAAGAAAAATATGCGCCTCTTTGTGCAAGTAATTGCTCATGGTTGCCCTGTTCAACAATTTTTCCATTATGTAAGACGACAATATTATCGGCATTTTTTACAGTACTCAAACGATGCGCTATAATCAATACCGTTTTACCTTTGTATATAGTATTTAACTGCTCGACGATTGTTTTTTCATTCAAAGCATCTAAAGCACTTGTTGCTTCATCAAAAAATAAATAGTCGGGATTTTTATATACTGCGCGGGCAATCAATAAACGTTGCTGTTGCCCTGTACTTAATCCTAAGCCCTCTTGCCCGATTTTGGTAGAATACCCTAAAGGCAAACCTGTGATAAATTCTCGTATATTAGCCACTTTGACAGCATGCTCCAAGCGTTCGCGATCCAATTTTTCTTCACCGGGAGCAATATTGCGTGCTATGGTATCAGAAAAAATAAAACCGTCTTGCAACACGACACCACAAGCATCGCGCCATGAATGATGGGCTATAGATTGCAAATCAGTATCGCCAATGCTTATCGTTCCCGCCGTAGGTTCATAAAATTTTAACAATAATTTTAGCAATGTTGATTTACCGCTTCCACTGGTGCCCACAAGTGCAGTAATTTTTCCTTCAGGAATTGAAAATGTCAATGAGTCTAATACGGCAGGGCTATGCGGACCTGTATAATGAAATGACAAATTATGTATATAAATTGACTTATCCTGTGGAACAACATTATATGGTAATAAATCGGGCTGTTCTTCATTCGGAGCTGCATGAATTTCTGCCATACGTTCAAGACTTAATCTGGCATCTTGCGATAAAAGAAAAAAGCCCAATAATTGTTCCACTGGGCTATTAAGGACCCCAAGGATATAAGAAACCGACAGCATCATACCTATGGTCATATTCCCGTTCAGAACTTCATGAGCAGCAAGAAAAGTAATGACAATATTTTTTAACTCATTAATAAAGAGAATACCCGATTGTTGTTTTTGTGCTAAAGCCAATGCCTTTACATTAAGATGAAACATTTTTGCTTGCAAGCGTTCCCATTCCCATCTTTTTTGCATTTCAATATTATGCAATTTTATTTCTTGCACACCATGTATCAATTGAATCAAAGAATTTTGATTATCACTTAATTGCCTAAAACGTTTGTGATCTATGTCTGCCCTTTTTTTGAGAAATGCCAATATCCATAGAACCGAGAGCAGAGTTCCTGCAAAAAACACTATAAACATTGTAGTGCTGTAAAGGAAAAACATTACACCGAAGACAAGTAAGGTAAAAAGAGAAAAAATAACAGAAATGGAAGATGAAGTGAGCAAGGTTTCAATGCGTTTATGATCTTGAATACGCTGCAGGATATCTCCTGTTTTCTTCGTTTCAAAAAATGAAATCGGCAAACGCATTATTTTTCTCAAAAAGTCGGCAATCAACGAGATATTAATACGCGAACCAATATGCAATAAGATACGGCTACGTAAGAACTCAATGACAACCTTGCTTAAAAACAGGACAAGTTGCGATATCAGCACAATAGTAACAAACTCAGTATTTCTTGTATTGATGCCAATATCCACCAAAGATTGTGTCAGCAAGGGGAAAATTATTCCTATCACACTTATGACAATAGCTCCTATAAGCAATTGTACAATGAATTGTTTGTAGGGTGCAATGTAGGTCGAAAGAAATGAGAATGCACTGCGTGAGTTTGTCACTTCATTTTCATCATCGGCACGATGGAAGGAAGGCGTTGGTTCAAGGAGCAACACGATACCTTGTTGTTGTTCCGGCGGCAACCATCCCTTCAAAAATTCTGCTGAAGAATAGCGTATAATACCATGTGCAGGATCGGCAACAGTGACTTTATTTTTTTCTACCTTAATGACAATCACAAAGTGTCTTTGTTCCCAAAATACAATGAGAGGAGTTGTTAATGTGCGGAGAGTACCAAAATCCGATTTAGCAGCATGGGTGCGAAAGCCAATACTTTCTGCTGCATTGCTCAGCCCTAACAAAGAAACCCCTATGCGCGAGATGTGAGTACGTTCACGCAATGTTTGCATGGTAAATGTTTTGCCATGATACTTGGCAATCATGCGTAAGCATGCCGCGCCGCAATCTTCTGCATCATGCTGTTTATATATTGGAAACCTTGAAAACATAGTATCACTTAAAATCCTGTCATTACCGCAATAGCGATTGTGGGCTTACTCAATTCTCTTCTGCGAAAAACCACAATGCTCTATGAAAGTACTTTTCTAAACAGAAAGTGGCAAATACTACGCCAAAAGAAATTGTTGGCTAATTATCAACAGATAAAGAAAAAGGCGACTCATTCATTTGTGGGTCGCCTTCATCAAAATTTTATACTATACGTGATGGTCAATTAGTCAAAGACCGAAACCGTATTTGTTCTTTGCAAAGCCATGGAAAGAACTCTTTCAGTATTAGCATGGAGCGCGTCGGATGTTTCTCTGGCTCTTGCTTGTGAGACCCCGATGCACACAGTAACAGAAAAACGCTTGCCAAACATATCTACAATAGAAATAGCAACTTCTTTGCGCATTTTCTCTGCCCAAAGATGAGCTTGCTGTGCTGTACGTCCGATAAGTAATACAGCCAGCATTCCTTCATTCGATTCACCGACAACATCATAAGCATTAAGGTTACGCCTAAGAATTTCAACGACATGACATGTGAGATTTTCTATTGCATCTTGGCTCATTTCAGAAATGATATAATGGTCAATTTGAACCAAACATAGTGATAAAGCAATATTGAAATCACCTGCACGGGCAATCTCTTCATCCATACGTTGCTGGAAAGCTGTTCTGTTAAGAATACCTTTTGTTCTATCCAACATAGCAGAATTATCGAACATTGCATTGAAACGTAATTGTTCAATCATTGTGCCTGCTTGTTCGCCAAGTAATTCCAAAATTGATATATCGTGGTGTGATATGAACGAGTTACGCGCTTCAATGAAGAGTGTGCCATAACTATGAGAAAGTGATTTGAGCGGAACAGCAAGGAAACTGCCTCCTTGAGCTTCGGGTTCAGCATCTGTGACACGAATCATTTCGGGTTCAAGTGGCGCTAAAAGTGTAGTAGATGCCGTCTGAATTGTTTTACCTATGACAGAACGTTGCAAATCAACCGGTGTACCGCGAAGAACAATTGTTCTTTCATCCATTGGTCGTATTTCATTGACTATCCATTCATCACAATATTCATCATAGAGGCATGTTCCAACCAATGTCGCATCAACCATTTCGGCAGCTGCTTGTATGATACTCGTACATACAGCTGATATGCCGGCAGTGTCGGCATTCGCCAAAAGATTGCGAAATTTACTTATCACCTCAAGAGCCCTATTTGCTTGAAGTAAATCATACTTACCAGTATAACTTTGTACTAATCCGCTGATAAGTTTGGTAAAATGACCAAAGAAACTTACTGTAATGGCATCATAAGCGTCAGGTTCTTCAGAGTCAGCACAGAGGACACCTACCACAGTATCATGATAATACACGGGAACACCAATAAATGACACTGTTTTTGAAGGAGTATGATAATATGGTATCAGATCTAATTCAGCCGAGGATTTAATCTCGGTCAATATTTCAGGTCTTCCACCCTGAGCTACTTGGCTAATGACATCACCGGAGAATTTGAACTTTCTTTCTTCGGATATGCTATCTTTAATGTCAGAGATAAATGCTTCTAATACAAGATGTTGCTTATCTGCATTAACCCAGAAAAATGCGGCTGTCCTTGCATTTGTCACCGAACGAATAACCATAAGAACACGATTCAGCAAAAAATCAAGCTCTTTGCGCGGCTCATTGTGTGGAACAAGAGGTGTCTCGTCAGATAAATCTAATTTATCAACATCAATTGTATGACGTTTTGCTGGTCTTTGATTTTCATTATCTTTTTTGTTTTCAACAACTTCAACAGATTCATTTGAAGTTGGTACATTATGGGTATTGCTTTCAGCAGAAAAATCCTGCGCAACTCTTTCTCCTGTATCAACCGTCATATCAGAGTAGGTTTGTTGCTGTGATGATTCTGTGCTGCTTGTATGTTCAACTTGCGGCTCATCGGACGGAGATTTGTGTTCTTCCGTCTTTTGTTGATATTGTACTACTGGTTCTGTAACAATTTCTACTGCACGGTGAGCGACTTGCTTCTGTACTTCCGGAGATGGTTTCGGTTTTGGAGGCATTGGCGGAGGTACCTCTCTGCGTTGTGTTGGTTTTGGTGTTGAAGACTTTGCCTTCCCAACGATACGAACATGGGAAATATCATCGCCGAAGTGACGCACACCACTTTGCTTTGAAGGTCCGTCAGATTCTTTTTTGGGAAGCTCATCGGTAAACTTCGAAGCGACTTTTTTGCGAACTTCTTCTTCAGGATTGTTTTCCGGTATTTCATCCGGTACATCATCATCACCAAAGGATTTTTTGAAATCGCTGTCATCAAAAATAATTCGGCGACTGCCATTGCCACTTTTTTCTACAGTACGTAATGACACATTGGCACTCACAGGTTTACGCGAGTATTCCACTGTTTCGCTCAAACGCTGTGATATCATCATAAAATGTCCGACTCCACCAAGAATCGAAACACAGATACCGATAAGCCGAATAGGCAATTCGGGCAAAAAGAGAGCAATACACAAGCCTCCGATAATCGCCAGAAGAGCAAAAACCTCTGTGGCGTTAGCCGGCGTGATTATTTTTTTCACGTCAATGCTACGATTAACCATGATATTTTTCTATTTGAAATGAGGAGTTTAGCCGCTGCTGCAATTACGACCATTACAAATTTACAAATGAAAAGTAATTAACGCAAATTATTCTAAGAAAAAGTTTTTACAGAATTTGTTTAAGAGCATTTACTATCATCAGATTTCATTCGTTTTTTCTTGTAAACTGGCCCTCTTCACGATGCTTGTAATGCTACTCATGTGATATTTTTGTCTGTCGTACTCGTGCCACTCTTTGGGGATTCTCTTCAAGAAATTTTTTCCAACTTTTTGCCTTTGTTTTATTTTCATTGCGTTTTAGTGCATGACAAACAGCAATAGCAAGGGCATCGGTAGCATCAAAAAAGTCAGGTGTTTCTTCTATTCCCAACATTTTTCTGACCATATAGCCGACTTGTTCTTTTGCTGCATTACCATTACCGGTTACGGATCGCTTCACTTCTTTGGCAGAATATTCCGTGACAGGTATTTCCTTGAGAGTTGCCGACAACATTGCAACGCCGCGGGCATGGGAAAGTTTGGCTAATGATTGTGCATTTTTGGCAAAGAATACTGCTTCCAAAGCAGCTTCATCCGGCAATGTTCTTTCAATCACACTAGTCAATCGTTGATAAATTACCTCTAATCGGCGGGGTAATTCAGCATATTGCTTTTTTGCTTCCACTACCCCATATTCCACTAATTTCATTTTTCTGTTTTCAATATCAATCACACCATAACCACAGACTATTGTACCCGGATCAATACCTAAAATTCTCATTGCTTTATTTCCATCGTAAATGTGTCTAAAATTTCTGCACCGCCACGTAAATATACGTCGGTAATTCCTTTATTCGAATTCATAAATCCTACAACTAATTGTTGTCCGGAAGTTGGTACAAGGCGAATAGGTGATGGAATATTATGGGTTAATGCACAATATAGTGCAGTAGATATTGCACCTGTACCGCAAGCCCCTGTTTCTGCTTCCACACCTCTTTCATATGTTCGCATATATACTACCTCATCCTCTTGACGAGTGTATATATTTACGTTTACCCCTCTCGGCAAAAAATCCGGGTGATAGCGTAAAGGAAGTGCAAATTCTACAAGTGGAAATTCAGAAAAGAGATGAGAATTAATTTCTGTTACAAAGTGATCACTGCCAACATTAATGTATCCGCCAATAATGGTATTACCATTTACAATAATATTTTTTTCTTGTATAATTTCTAAGGGGTCAGGGAAATAAACCGTTACTTCATTATCTTCGATAGTGGCAGTATAAAGTGAATTTGCCATAGTAAAAGTAGTTGCAAATTCTTGAGTTATCAATCCACGAGAATATGCAAACTTTACAGCACAACGAGCACCATTTCCGCACATTGCACCGTATGATCCATCAGGGTTAAAAAAATACACAATAAAATCATTAACAGAGTCGCCCTCATTAAGAGCAATTAACCCTTCTGTGGGTTTTGATACATTATAGCCACAAATTAATGGCGCATATTTTTCTAACTCTTTTATCGAAAATTTATATTTTCTATTATCTATAACAGAGAATATATTTCCTGCGCCGGACATAGTATATACAACTATTTTCATAAGACAAACCTTTGGCAATATATCAAAAATTATTAGACTTATCTATTGTAAAAATTCACAATATTTATTTACTCGACAACTTCACGAGCTTTCTCAAGTGCTTGAGTATCAGCACCTTCTCTTGCAATAAAAAACTTATCTTGGGTCATATCAATGACTGTTGATTCGCCACTAAATTCATACCATTCGGGTTCGATAACGGCATCTACATTTTTTTCATAGGCAAACAGTATATCCGTTGGATCAAAATAGTCTTCTATCAGAAGGTCATCATCATTAAGACGCGCAGAAATGGAGATAATCGGCGATTGACAAGCATGGAGCAATGCTGTAGCAATCGCACTATCGGGAATACGGATACCGACGGTTTTTCTTTTTTCATCATGGACAAATTTGGGCACAGCACGTGAAGCCGGCAAAATAAACGTATAAGGTCCGGGAGTAAGTTTTCTTATAGCTTTAAATGCTGCATTTGATACTTGTGCATAATTAGCTATTGACTGAAGATTTTCACATAAGAATGTAAGAGGTTTCTTATCGGAAATCTTGCGCAATCGTCGAATTCGTTCGATAGCGGATTTATTAGCTAATCCACATCCTAAAGCAAATCCTGTATCGGTCGGATATAAGAGCAACGCACCTTTATGGACAAGGCGCGCTGCTTCTTCGATTTTATATCTTTCGGGCGTTATGGGATGTATTCGTAGAATCATATTTATTTACATATTCGGTCCGAGCATATCTTCCGGTCTTACCCATTCATCAAATTGCTCGGCAGTCAAAAGTCCCAATGCTAATGCAGCTTCTTTAAGAGTCGTATTATTTTTATGGGCATATTTGGCAATTTTTGCTGCATTATCATAGCCTATATGTGTATTGAGTGCTGTCACTAACATAAGCGTGTTTTGATTGTAATACTCCAATTTATCCACAACCGGTTCAATACCAACGGCACAATGTTCATTGAACATAATGCAAGCATCCGCAAGCAATCGCACGCTTTGTAAATAATTATAAATCATCACGGGTTTAAACACATTTAACTCAAAATTACCCTGCGATCCGGCAAAATTGATTGTAGCATCATTACCCATTACTTGAGCAACGACCATTGTCATTGCTTCTGATTGTGTTGGATTCACTTTACCGGGCATAATGGAAGAACCGGGCTCATTTTCGGGAATGGTAATTTCTCCAAGACCACAGCGTGGACCGGATGCCATCCAACGAATATCATTGGCAATTTTCATCAATGAAGCAGCCAAAGTCTTGATAGCTCCGTGAGCAAATACGATTGCATCGTGGGCAGCTAGGGCTTCAAATTTATTTGGCGCAGTGATAAACGGAATACCTGTCAGCTCCGCAATTTTTGCTGCTCCCCTTACTGCAAATTCGGGATGAGTATTCAACCCCGTACCCACTGCTGTACCGCCAAGTGCAAGTTCCAACAATCCGCCGAGAACCAAGTTAATTCTTTGTATATCATTCGTCAATTGCTGAACATAACCCGAGAATTCTTGCCCCAAAGAAATTGGTGTGGCATCCATAAGATGCGTACGACCACTTTTTATATACGAAGCAAAATCTTTCGATTTTTGTGCTAATGTGTCTCGCAACTGTACAACAGCAGGTAATAGGTGATGGAGAGTTTGCTCAGCTGCAGCAATGTGCATGGCGGTAGGAAATGTATCATTCGAGCTTTGGCTTTTGTTCACATCATCATTAGGGTGAACAGGCTTTTTCGACCCCATTTCTCCTCCGGCTATCTCTATTGCTCTATTGGAAATAACTTCATTCGTATTCATATTGGTTTGCGTACCCGAGCCTGTTTGCCATATCGAAAGCGGGAAATGAGCATCCAGCGTACCGGCAATAACTTCATCTGCAGCTTGCGCTATACGCTGCGCTTTCTCATCCGACAAAAGTCCTAACTCATTATTGACAAGGGCAGCAGCTTTCTTCAATATTCCCAAAGCGCGTATCAGTTCACGAGGCATACGCTCATTACCTATTGCAAAATGGATAAGAGACCGAGCTGTTTGAGCACCATAGTATTGATTGGAAGGAACTTCGATACTTCCCATTGAATCTGTTTCTATTCTAAACATCGTGTTATGATAAAAATGGTTGATGAATGATTATTTGCAAAATTACGGAAGACTGAGGAATAACTTCTACGTACTTTCAAACACCACACAAACACAATAAAAATTAAGCTTTTACTACAAAAACGCTTCAAAACCCACTTTTTAAGATAAGTTTTACACAAAAACGAAATAAAATTTGCATCTTTTGAAGAAATTTTGTAAGTTTGAAATGAAGAAGGAGAAAGTAAAACACTAATTTTAATAGTGCTTAACAATCTTTCAGGGTTTAGATTCGGCATACTTAGTTTGAAAAAGACAAAGATACTTACACCCACTTGGGTTTTTTTATTCACATTTTCATTAGAAAGGGACTTCGATGAAACGCGAATTCCAAACTTTAACAGCTGCTGAAATGACAGCAATCGTCGGTGGTACAACTGCGACAATCGTTGAAACAAGTTCACCTGATGCACCGGGCATCTATGATTTATATATGGATTGGGGCTGGAGATCAGATCCCGTTGATCCTTCTAAAAAATAATCATAACAAAACAAAAAAACCTCATTGAAAACAATGAGGTTTTTTTTTGGCACTGACCGAGCTAAGGTTATGTTTTCAACAAAAAAAAACCTCTGCCGACATAGTCAACAGAGGTATAAGCAAACGCAATGAATCGAGGAACTATTCTTGTTCCATTGTTGCACGATGCTGGCGACGAACCGCTTTCATGTGCGACATACGCTTTTCAATAGATGGCTTTAAATAATACGTACGTTTTTTGTACTCACGAAGTACGCCGCTGCGTTCGTACTTTTTTTTGAACCGACGAAGAGCGCGGTCAATGTTTTCATTCGATTGAATTGTCACACCTATCATGGTGATAAGACCTTTAGTTTATGATGTTAAAAATTAAATTGTTAGCTTTTCAATGAGTCGTTTCTCTTTATTTTTTTCAAACTGAACTATAATCGCCTGCGCTCCGTTTGAAGTCATATCTTTGCCGGTAATAATACCGATATCGTCCCACATTTTGTGATAGATAATCTCACCAACCTGATACTCATCTCTCGGACTATATGGTATAGAGTCATCTTTAGATATTGGCACAATAACTGCCGATTTATCTTGTCGTGCTTCTAAAGCGTCCAAATCAATCATTTGGGAGTGTCTGCTCACCGTGCATCGTGCCCATTGACGGCGATTACCGGTTTCAGTCACCATCGGCTCACCAATGAGTTCATGCTTGGTTTCTCGCATTAAAAACGGCGAGTATAATTTGAGATACTTGACCTTTTTTGCGCGTCGAACACGTGCCATGTTTATCCTTTCGTCGTGGGTGTGTAAGTGGACGAACTTTTCCGAAAGTGCAAAAATACAAAAAAATAGTCTTTCAGCAATTCTTAAAGACTGATTTGTGCGCAGGTAAGCACCCTCTACTTACATAGTTGGCACAGCTACGGAGGAGTATTATGTGTTTTCAGGGCTTCTTAAATTCTTTCCTTTTCAAGAGAGTCTCGTCTGTTAATGTATGGAGAAAAGCAACAAGTGCTTGTTTATCATCACTGCTTAACTTAAGAGGAACAATACGTTTATCTTTATTCACAAAGGCTTTTCCTCCATGGTCATAATGCTCTATGACTTCTTCCAACGTCGCTACACTGCCATCGTGCATATAAGGAGCTGTAACTCCACAGTTACGCAAGGTTGGTGTCTTAAATGTTCCAACATCTTTAGCTTGATTGGTAACCAAAGCTCTGCCTTTATCATAATAATGAAGATACAACCCTGTGGAATGAAATTTGTCATCAGTGAAATTGAAACCATTATGACACGATGCACATTGTGTTTGCTCACTGAAAAATAAATCTCGACCTCTTAGCTCCATCATTGTCAATGCCGAAGTTTGTCCTTGGAGAAAGCGGTCATAGCGCGAATCGCCCGATAACACAATACGCACAAATGAAGCAAGTGCTTTGATGGCAAGACGTGAATTCGGCAGAGAATCTTTGCCGAATGCCGTACTAAATTGTGTCTTGTAATAGCTGTCAGCTTGTAAGATTTCGGTTACCTTACCCTCATCCGCATACATCTCGACAGGGCTGAATAATGCACCATGTATCTGTTCTTCTAATGTAGAAGCTCTGCCATCAAAGAAAAATGCAGTTTGATAACTCGTATTAACAATTGTTGGTGAATTGCGCCCTCCATGTTCTCCATTGACTCCCCTGCTCACCGGCAAACCATCCGTAAAAGCCAGCTCTTGCTTATGACAATCAACACAAGCAAGCGTTTGATCTAATGATAGTCGTTTATCATAAAACAAATGTCTGCCAAGTTCAATTTTCTCCAAAGTCAAAGGATTGTCTTGTGGCGCAGGAATAGCAGGAAAACCAAACGGCACATCCATAACAGACGGTTGTTTAGTATCAGGTACAGCCGTTTCACTGCCGCATGAAATGAACACGGCACATGCAACAACACTAGAAAATCTTACTAGTGTGTTACGATAACAATATGCGGATTTTGTCAAGAAATTCATTTTGCTCTCGCTTTTTAAGTCCGATTTCTTCCATTGTTATTTCCGAAGGTACGGAGCCATTAAGCATAGTTTTCAAAACTTGTAATTCAACTTTGGATAGTTTTACCGAACCTAACATATAATCTTCAAATGCTTCATAAGCCACGGGGACTATTGCCTTCACTATATCAGCCATTGCTTCTGCGTACACCCTTATTTCATATTGCGCATGAGCATCAAGTCGTAAGCGAAGGAAATGGAATAAATTATGCAAATCAACTTTCCAATACCATTCCGTATAATTCGATACAGGCAATACAATACGTGCAATCTCGCGTGCGACACCTTTTTCTAAAAGTGCTTCATAATGTGCGTAGGATGTATCGGCATGTTGCTGAAATGATGACAATATATCCATTGCCTCATTGGTATCGAATCCCTCTTCGGAACGCCCCTGTTTATTGGTGACGCTTTGCTTACGCAATTGCTGTTCATGAGGAGTATAGAACTCATCCTTCATCTCGGAATAACGACCGCTGTATTCATTCACATTCGCTGTACGATGACGTATCCATTGACGTGCAACAAATATGGGTAACTTCACATGAAACTTAAACTCCACCATCTCAAATGGGGTTGTATGCTGATGGCGCATCAAATAACGAATAAGACCTCTGTCTTCATGGACTTTCTTTGTGCCGGTGCCATACGATACTCGCGCAGCTTGCACTATCGAGTCATCATTACCCATGACATCAACAAGGCGCACAAACCCTTTATCTAAACATCTAAACTCTTTACCAACTAAATCTTGCATCGCTTTTACTATTATCTATTCTAAAAGTTATTGGACAAAAATACGTACTATCGGCTTGAAGACAACTGTTTTTTATCTTCGATTTTTTGGTGAAGCATTCTAATTTTTGCTTCATATTCCTCACATAATTCCGGTTTGGAGCGTGCAAGTTGCTGATATACCTTAACTGCCAAAGCATACGCTCCTTGTGACTCATAAATTTTTGCAACCGTTTCTGTGGCTGTAGAAACTATTTCATTACCCGAACTTGATGTCGGCACATGTTCTTCATGAACAATAGAAATTCTGGCTTTTTCTAAACGCGCTGCAAGCTCTTCAAGAGGAGTTTTATTCTTTACTTTTTGACTAATTAATCGTGGGGCAAATTGCCTAAACGGAGGCAAGGGAGGTAAACTGCCCCCTGATGATATGTGAGACACCCGACGCTTCATCATCGGCGCAAAATGCAATCCCGGTATTAAACCCACGCTCGAAGCACGTATCATCACCTTATCAACGCTATCGGCTGAGTCCATAACTCGCAAAGGAGGATATGAAGTTCGTGTAGGCAAAGAAGTCTCTGCAACAATGGTTTCTGTCTTGTTTACATTCTCGAATGATATGGGTTCTGTATTATCTTCATACGCCGGCTCTGCTAATGCTCTATCCGGCGCAAACTCTTCTTCTAAGGCAGCAATATCTTGCTCACTATCCACAGACACAGATACCGCAGCAGCATCGTGATTATCCGCTTCAATCACCTCGATATCGAATATATCATCATGAGAATATGGTTCTTCTTGATTATCAATAGGTGGGGCATCTTCTGTCACCACCTCACCAATGACTGTAGGGAAATCATAAGACTCTTCCACAATATTCGGACTATGGTGCTTCATCATCTGCGTATGTTCTGCGGATAAACGCATAAGGATACGATTGGCAGGCATGGCTACCAAACCACGATGCAGCACCGACAAAGCATCGTCATACTGCTCAATCGCTATTAGCGAACGATACAATACCGCATAACCGGAAGCATATTCAGGATAAAGCTCCAATCCTTGACGACATAATGCAGCAGCATCCGTGAACTGACCTGCGTCGTAAAGATCTTCGGCATCAAGTGCAAAAAGAGGTGTAATCATAGATATAAAAAAAACGGAGCCGAATATTCTCCCGACCCCGTTTCTTAGAGTATAATCAAAAGAAAAAAATTAACGACGGTCGCCGAAAAGGCGTAACAAATATATAAACAAATTGATGAAATCTAAATAAAGGCGAAGCGCACCAAGAATACTCGCTTTGCGTGCAATTTCTGTTCCCATCATTTCTACTTCCCATTCTTCCTTGATTTTTTGTGTATCATAAGCCGTTAAACCAACGAATACCAAAACACCAATAACCGAAATGGCGAAATGTAAAGCGGAACTTGCCAAAAAGATATTCACCACACTTGCAATAATCAATCCGATGACACCCATTATGAAAAAGCTGCCCATAGATGTCAAATCGCGCTTAGTGGTAAATCCATAGACACTCATGGCACCAAAGGTCGCCGCACATATAAAAAATGTACTCGCTATAGACTCCGATGTGTAAATAGCTGCTAATGTGGCAAGCGTTAATCCATTCAATCCCGCATACAATAAAAATGTGCCCGATGCCATGGCGGAACTCATACGCTCTATTGCGCCCGATAGCCACATCACCAGCAATACCTGTACGCCAAAACCAACCCAGATAAGCCAACTGTTTTCAAAAAGAATGCTCCAATATGTTTCTGAAGTGACAGCCCAACCCGCCACTACACCGGTAAGTGCCAATCCACCTACCATCCATCCATACACCCGCGCCAAATAGGTTCTTTGCGCCTCTGCCAATGCAGACTGAACTTGTTGTACTTGCGTGTCCAACATACGATTTTCTCCTAAAAAATAAATATGAGACGATAACTTTACTAATTACAACGATATTGTACTATGCAATATATGGTTTTTTACGATTTCCGCTGCCTTTCATTGTAAAACGAACAAACCGCCAACGCTCAACTTAATGGATAACAACACACATACGTGTTTGTTCTTCGCAATGAAGTGTATAGATGCCATTTGGTAAAGATTCCACCGATAATCGTGCAGAATTACCAAAGCGTTGTAAAGGTAATAGTGTTTTTTCGCCCGTCATTGTGACCACAGTTATTTCGTCACATGCTGTGTGCAAACCATCTATGGTAACAATATTGCTGCTCGGCTGCGGATACACAGATAAAGCAATTCTTTTATATTGTTCCTGTTCTTCAACAGAAACGGCTCCACTATTCACCATCAACGCTATCGTTTCTTCAAAAAACACATTCATCGTTTCCACATCCATAAACCAAGGGTCAAATGTCGAGATTATGACATTCCCGCCGGACACTCCTTTTTTCATCCACATAGATTTCTTTCCGCCAAAGACATAATCCGACGGACCCATACTATACAGTGGAATAATATCCTCACGAATATCACAAGCATCCGCATACCATAAATTGCCCGAAGTCCATGTCAGCGTATCAGTCACACTGCCTTTCGGAATATGGGCTGCAAGCAAAGGCAAGCCAATATCATTATCGTTTTTTTTGGATTCACCCACAAAACGCATTATACCAAAATATTCATAAGCATAATCCTCACTTGTAAACATTTTCGGAGCGTCGCCATAACGGTCTGACAAAAAATCATTACCCATAATCCACACATGAACACCGCGTTCCAACAAATTTGGAATCATCACATTATCGGATTTAGTACCGTTCCACAATGCTGTTCCCACTGCTGTATTAGCACAATACCACACAACAATATCACCTTTATTCAAAGAATCAAACACCGTTGGCGCATCCACTCCGGTAACAAACTCTTTAATTTCGGCTTGAGGCAAAGATTGCGCAGCAAGCGTCACGGCATTTTTCACTCGCGGATAATGATCCGGTTTCGAGTATGTGTCATCATCAACAAGAAGAATTCGTTGTCCCCATAAGTCAACACTGCATAAGTACATCAATGCACAAAACACAATACCTATTTTCATAGATTATGCCCCCCGAGCAATAGACAAAAATTCATCATAAAAAACAGAAGTAGCAATAATACCTTTTTCAAAATTCTCCAAAGAAAAATGTTCATCAGGTGAATGGGCATTTTCAGTATTAAGACCAAAACCCATCAATACTGTCGGTGCATTAAGTATGGTATCGAATAATAAACATACGGGAATAGAGCCACCTTCACGACTCAACACAGGTTTTGCATTATAGGCATACTCTAATGCTTTTACCGCTGCTTTGACGCCATCGCTGTCACGGGGTGTCAAGGCAGGATCTGCTCCATGCAAATTCGTCACTTTTACTTTCATCGTCGGTGGTGCAATAGTGCGTATATGCTCTTCAAACAAAGCAGCAATAGTATCCGTTTTCTGATGAGGCACTAAACGCATGGAAATTTTTGCCGTTGCTTTTGATGGCAATACCGTTTTGGCTCCCTCACCGATAAAACCGCCCCATATACCATTCACATCCAAAGTGGGACGCGCACCGGTACGCTCATACGTCGAATAGCCAAATTCACCATACGTAGAAGAAATATCCAATTCATCGCAATATGCCTGATCATTATAGGGCAAACGTGCAAAATCCTCACGCTCCTCTTGTGTTAATGGCACAACATCACCATAAAAACCCGGAATAGTAATGCGTCCGAAACCGTCTTTCAACCGTGCAATAGTTTCTGCCAAAGCATTAATAGGATTATGCACGGCACCACCGAATGTGCCGGAATGTAAATCACGATTAGGACCCGTAAATTCCACTTCCATATAACAAAGACCACGCAGACCATAGACCAAAGAAGGTAAACCCGGAGCAAAAATCGGTGTGTCGGAAATCAGCACTGTATCGCAACGAAGCATCTCACGATATTCGTTCATAAACGGCTCTAAATTTGGGCTGCCTATCTCCTCTTCGCCCTCGATAAGCAATTTCACATTCACCGGCAAAGAACCGCGCTCGGCAAAAAGTGCTTCCAATGCTTTCAAATGCAAAAACACTTGCCCCTTATCATCCGTTGCCCCGCGAGCAAATACCTTACCATCACGAAACACAGGTTCAAAAGGAGGATTAGTCCATAAATGTAAGGGATCAACGGGCTGAACATCATAATGACCATAAAAAAGAACCGTCGGCGCATCAGCACCCGCACCAAGCCATTCGGCATAGACAATAGGATGACCCGGCGTGGGATATATTCTTGTTTCCGTCATGCCTATAGCACGGCAATGATCGGCTATCCATTCAGCACAGCGTTGCACATCCGCCGCATTCGACGGCTCAGTACTGATACTTGGTATTGACAATAATTCCGTTAGCTCTTTCAACATCCGCTCTTTATTCTTTGCGATAAATGATTCTGTCATGGAAATATCCTTTGTAAAACATGCAATAATATCAGCAAAAATAGCCACCACCACAGAAATACTGCCCAAATACCATTGATGAGTGAGTATCAACTACCATTCACTTACTCCCTACTTGGGCAGCGACGTAACCAAAAAAACGCAATGGCTTAACTTCTATATCTCTCCCCTTTTCTTCTATGCTCGTCGGATTAACTTCTATATCAGTCGTCTCATTTGCTATGGCTTACTTTTTATCTTCTATGCTCGACGGCTCATTTTTTATACTCGTCGGATTAACTTCTATGCTCGACGGCTCACTTGCTATGGCTTGCTTTTTATCTTCTATGCCTGTCGGATTAACTTCTATGCTCGTCGGATTAACTTCTATCTCAGTCTGCTCACTTTCTATGGCTGTCTGCTCATCTTCTATGCTCGTCGGATGACTTGCTATGGCTGTCGGATTAACTTCTATACCTGTCTGCTCAACTTCTATGCTCGACGGCTCATCGTCTATACTCGTCGGATGACTTACTATATGCAGAACTTTATCATCTATGCGCAGAACTTGATCAACTATACGTCCAGATGGTCTCATGCCGCGCCCAGATGGTCTTCTGCCGCGTCCAGATGGTCTCTCGCCGCGTCCAGATGCTCTCTCGCCGCATCCAGATGGTCTTTTGCCACGTCCAGATGGTCTCTCGCCGCATCCAGATGGTCTTCTGCCACGTCCAGATGGTCTTTTGCTGCGCCCAGATGGTCTCTCGCCGCATCCAGATGGTCAATTTTCAGGGAAAGTTGCCAACAATCACCCCCCAGAATCCAAAAATCCACCCCCAGAAGGTAAAAAACGAGGAAAAGAACAGAACAAGCGAACTAAAGATGAAAACGAGCAAGCGAAAGAAGCAGAAAAACGAGGAAAAGAAGCAGCGCAAACACTCATGGCAAAAGAGCAGCAATACACAGATATTCAGATGCGTAGAATAGAAGGGAAAAAGAGTAGCGGCGAAGTTTTCTGATTAAATCCCGCAGGGATGGAATGTTTATAGAAATAAATACATCCACCCCGTCAGACTGCGTCTGACACCCCTCAATGAGGGGAATTTTTGAAACGCAATAGCGGATAAATCCCGCAGGGATGGAATGTTAATAGAAAAGGATGTAAAAAAATATAAAATCCCGCAGGGATGAAAGGTTTATAGAAATAAATACATCCACCCCGTCAGACTGCGTCTGACACCGAGCAATGAGAACCCACCCCGTCCTTCGGACACCCCTCCGATGGATGGGATGAAATTCAATAGTTCATAAATCCCAAAGGGATTGAACGTTTATAGAATTTGCGTTTGATGTGATGGGCGAATTCCCGTAAACCTATAAGGTTTTCAAAACCTTATAGGTTTGGATAAGGAAATCCATCTTTATGACCCGCGCTTGGCGCAATGACGATTCATTGAGTCAATACTCTCGCATCAGCCAAAAAATGAGTATTTTTGGCAAGGCATCAAAAGCATTGAGCAAAGCCACTCAACCATAAGCGGGCGAAAAATGTTGATGAGATGGCGGAGGGTAGAAGTTATGTTAATTTAGCTAGTGAATCACGAACAGCTCACATAATTGCAAGTGATGCAACAGGTGGTGGACATGCATGGTTTGGAAGTTGGAAAAGCTTTTCAAATGGAATTACGGGTCAAAAAACAATGTTTCCGATTACTTGGAGTAAAAATAAAATTATGCATGCTGCTTCGGATGTTTTAGTAAATAACCCAATTGCAAGGCAAACAGGATCAGCCGGAAGTCTTTTTGAAAGAAGTGGAAGACTATCAAGATTCACAACTTTTGGGGAATATCAAGGAGTTAAAATAAAAGTAGTTTGGGATAATACAGATATAATTACAGCACTTCCTATAAAATGAATAAAATGAATAGTAAAAAAGAGAATATGATAATTCAATTATTAAAAAATTTACTCTCTAATGCTTTAATGCTTGGAGTTAAAGGGGAATGTAAATTAATAGTTGATGAGTATATCGAATTTAATGAATTCGGCTTAGCGTTCGAACACATTGTTTATGAGTTACATGAAAATAATATTCGAATCCCCAATGAACTTTATTTCGACTTTAAAAATGTTGCGGATTTGATGGAGCTTAATGAGAATGAATATCAGCCTAGGTTATTAGAATTAATTTTGAAATAATCTTATGTAGTTGCCGCTAAGACGATTACGAAACTGTTAAACCCTGCTATCAAAATAACTGAGAGCGGTTTAGCACATACATTGGATAGGCATACTTTTAATGGTATTCCAAGATGGCTGATAAGAGTAAGTGTTTTGATGCTTCTGAGGTTGAAAGCCTAATTCGGCAGGGAACACAAATGCCAATGAAAAGACAGATTAATGGAAACTTCTCTCGTGTTGTAAATGCAGGAAGAAATATTGGCATAGACAGAGCAACAGGGAATCTAACATCAATTTACACAATCATTACTAATGGGCAAGGCAATTTAATTACTGCATTACCAGGTATCCCATAATAAGAACAAATATGGCGTGGACAATCATTTTAGAAGATGAAAATAAAGAACCAATAATCACACTAAGCAATGAGCTTGAGATTAAGTTCAATGACGATAAGAGTAACTTTAAACTACTTTGCTTCTTAGACGCTTATGGCGACACCATTTTTAACCGCTTACAAATGGATGATTTAATCAAGGATTTACAAAATTTAAATTTGATAGAAGCTAATCCTCTTTTAGATGAGATCAAAATACTTGCAGAACGCTGCAAAAATGGAGAACATACATATTTAGCCTTTTATGGTGACTAAAGACAAAAGCCCAGAGTAGGTGGCTACCTCCTTCATTCTTTGAAAACTATGAGACATTTCGATTAGCCCCATCCCGATTTCCCGACGGCGAGAAAAAAAGAGGGGCAAAGTTTTGAGGAATGGAACATCAACATCAAACAATGATAGATAACTTTAATATAAGGTGTTTTTATGAAATATGAATTTAGTGACATGGGAATTCCTGTGAAGTTTACGAAACAGCAAGAAAAATTAATGAAAAAATTTATCATATCTTTTGTAGAAGGCGTATCAGAAATTTGCAAAGAAAAAATAAATCCTTTTATTAAAAAAAGATACCATTACTATGAAGCTCGCGGATTGTATATAGGAGCGAGTCACTACAGTTATAATTGGCAGATGCTTGATTATTGTGATTTTAGAAACGCTAATTTAGCTAATGAATATGATTATGTTGGTACTGAAGGTCCATGTTTAGCATTTTCATTTTGTATTCAAGACGATAAAGAACGTTTCTCGAAAATTCCAATAGTTGCGACAGTGTTTCTTTGTAAGGTTGAGATATTGTTAGATTATAAAGATTTAGAATATTCATTTACGGTAGATTTTAGAGATGAACATAAGCTTGAAGAAGTTTTCGAAAAAGAGTTGCAAAATATTTTTGAATTTATCAGTGATTCTGTTGATAATATAATCTACGATATAAACAATAATTGGAAAATAGAAGAGTGAGAAGTAAAAGTTGAAAACTATGAGGCATTTCGGTTAGCCCCATCCCTCAATGAGAACCCACCCCGTCCTGCGGACACCCCTCCGATGGATGGTATGAAATTCATTGCGTCACGGAATCCCGAAGGGATTGAACGTTTATAGAATTTGTGAAAAATCATCCACCCCGTCAGACTGCGTCTGCCACCCCTCAATGAGGGGAATTTTGAAATTCATTGCGTCATGGAATCGCAAAAGGATGGAATGATAATAGAAAAAACAATCCGATAAGTCTTACCGTCCGGTGAGTGTTTGTGCCACATGGGTTAATAAAGGCACTAAGCGCGGATAATTCATACGTCGTGGTCCGATAATGCCGAGAGAGCCCTTGGCATCGCCGAATTTATAATGCGATACAATAACGCTATAATCATTGAGCAATTCCGATCCCATTTCGGAGCCAATCATCACAAAAGGTTTATTATCGCCTGTGTCTTGTCTGTCAAGGATATGAACAATTAAATCTTCATTTTCTATGAGTTCTATGACACCTTTTATTCTGTCACGTGACTCAAATTCGGGATATTCGAGCAGATTTTGCGTGCCGGCAATATGCACTGCCTCATCGGGTGAAGTATAATCAGCAAATAATGTTTCCACCGAGTCAATAAATAATCGCAAATAGGCATTGACTTCGGCGGGTAAACGGTCACGAATAATTACCGTAAAATTATCACGGAGAAAAGAAACAGGTCTGCCGCTGATTTTTTCATTGAGCAATCGCGCAATTTCATCTAATGCCTGATAATCAATTTCAAAATTAGCTTCGAGAGTGACTGTGCGGACAATATCGGATTGCAATTCGACCACAACGAGTAAGCGCGTGGAGGAAAGAGCAATCAAACGCAGACGTTGTAATATGACATCCGATAAATTGGGTAAAACCACAATGCCAAGATAATGTGATAAAGAGCTGAGTATTTTCGAGGCATCGCGCAAGACATGTTCCCGCGAGGAATTCTGAAGATTCTCTTGGACAAATGTGGCAATTTGATTTGTGACATGCTCTGTTTTCATAAGCGAATCCACATAGAGCCGATAGCCCTTATCGGTGGGGATACGCCCTGCGGATGTGTGAGGATGGGCAATAAATCCCATATCTTCCAAATCACTCATAATATTGCGTATGGTGGCGGGACTGAGCTTATAATGCTCTTCCAGATATTTTGATAAAAAGCGCGAGCCGATTGGTTCAGCCGACAAAATATACATTTGTATAATTGCCCGCAAAATATCCTTTTCCCTTTCGGTTAATTCCCTGTCACGGTGATGATATGGAAGAAAATCTGCTTTCATACTTAGTCTTTTACATACTTCGTTGAGTGATTATTGTTTAATTTCCCAATAAAGATTTGCGCGTAATTCTTTTATCCATTCTTCAAACATACGAGATTGTTTGAAGTTTACTGCCATTTTTTCAATTTGTTTATCATCCGTTTCTAAGGTGAACTTGTGTTCTGCGATAGTTCTTTTTTTCCAAACAATATGAAATGCCGGCTTTGTTGGGTCGGAAGCATACGGTAACGGATCTGTCACTCCTCCATCGGGTAAGCCATCAAGAACAGATTTTAGATCCGCGCCAAGGCGAGAAGCATCCATTGACCCCATTGCACCGCCAAATCCTTGGGTTTCTTTTTCTTCGGAATAACGACGCGCCATTTCATCGAAAGGAGCACCGGCAACAATTTTTTGTTTCAATGCAAGCAAAGTATCTTTCACACGCTGATTATCATCATTAGAGCCGCCAAGTTTAAAAAGAATATGGCGGGTATTGCAAGCGTTCATGCGTTTATCATTTAATTGAATAACATGATAGCCAAAGGGCGATTCCACCGGCATAGAAATCTCACCGGGCTGCAAAGAATATGCTGCTTTTTCATATTCGGCAACAAATTTTCCTTTTTCTACCCATCCCACTTCTCCGCCCATTACGGCAGACGCAGCATCGGCACTGTAGCGTTTAGCAAAATCGGCAAAATCACCGCCTTTGACAATAGAATCACGGATTTTAATAGCTTTTTGACGAATTTCTTCGCGAATTTCTGCCGATGGTTTGACATAAATAACTATATGGGATAATTCCAACTGTGCAGGCGCAACAGGTAATGAATCTTTATAGCGTTGATAAAATTCTTCTACTTCACGCGGAGTACATTTGACAGCGAAGAATTTTTGTTGTTGCAAACGTTCCGCCATCATTTGTTTACGCATATCATCACGGAAATTACGTTTTAATCTGTCAATAGACATACCGTAAAGGTCTTCAACACGACGTTCACTGCCATATTGTTGTATAAGATTCTGTATGGTATAATCCAAACGTTGATTTACTTCTTCGGGCGCGACTTCCACACTGTCTTCAATGGCTTTGGTAATAATAAGTTTTTCATTAACCAAATCATTTAATATTTGTTTTTTGAACTGCGGATTATTAGGATCGAGTTTTTTTTGCTGTGCAAACATAGCAGCGCGCCCTTCCACATCGGAGGCAAACACAACTTCTTTTCCGACAATGGCAACAATTTTATCTAATTGCTTTGTGTCCGACATTTGGGCGTACATGGTCAAATAAGGGAAAAAAAGTAATCCGATTATTGTCGTAACAATGAGCATTAATCCGTTTTTCATAATCCAAAGAATAGTATTGAGGTGATGAAGTGGCTTTGTAATAATTCAATCCGGTGCATACTTGATTGAATGAATACACACCGGATGATTATTGATTTCGATTATTTTTTGATAAGGAGTTTATCTATATTTTTCTGATTCAAAGCAACTTTGAATTTATTTTTTAGGCGTTTTATCCATTCTTCGGTCAAACGTTTTTGGGTCATATCCTGAAAAGCCGGTGCAAAATCGGGTATGGCTTCTTGGAATGTTTTGACACGCGGCTGCTGAATATCATTCACACTGACAATAACCCATCCTTTATCATGTGCCAATGGACCGAATGTAGTGCCGCTTTTTTGAGGATTAAATTGTTCTAAAATTGCTTTTGCCAATTTATTTGTTTTTGTTGAAACAAGCCCAAGAGCGCCTTTTTTCTCTTTTAAAGTACGACGTTCTGTAAATTCTTTGGCTAAATCACCAATTACTTCGCCTGCATCAATGCGTTTGCGTAATGATTTTGCAAGAGAATCATTGGTTGTATAAATTTCTGTCATATCGTACGATAAATCGGTATTATAGGAATTTTTCTTTGGCTCCCAGAATTGACGTGCCTGCGTGGAATCAAATTTCAATTTACTCCACACTTCATTTTCTTCGACTTTGAATAACATAATACCATCACGAAATTCTTTCATCAGAATAGCAAAATCAGCATATTCATTTTCAAGTCCCGAAGTCATTTTTTCAATTACCGGCTGATCGAACATTTTATAAATTGCATTTTTAATACCGGCAGTATTGAGGAATGTTCCGCGTAAATCTTTACGAGAGCGCAAAGAATCAGCAATTGCTCCAACAGAATATTTCACAGAAGGCGTAGTATAAAGCGGTAAAGCACGCAATGCAGTACCTACATTTTTTAACCATGTTGTGTCACTTGCTGTTTTTGTTGTATCAATAGTGCGCAATAATGAAGAAAAGCTCTGTGTATTTAACACATAACCAAATGCTTTGCGAACAGAATCAAGATGACGCTCTTTGTCTGCTTGGAAAAATAAACGTTTATATTCTTTTTTGACAAAATCTCTTTCTTTTTCGACATCAGGAATGATGGTGGAATCGCGTCGAATAATGTGACAACCGAAATCTGTCCATACTTTATCGGAGAAAGTACCGTCTTTAAGAGCGAAAAGTGCACGTTCAAATTCGGGGACAACCGTTTCGCGAATACTTTCCAATCCCTCGGAACGTGTATAATACGCTCCCATATATCCGCCTTTTTGTGCAGTGGAGGGATCATTGGAATTTTCTTTTGCCAATTGTTCGAAGGAAGCACCTTTTTTCAATAATGCAAGCACACTATCGGCTTTTTGGGATGCTGTGACAGAATCCATTTTACCGTTCGTACTGAAAAGAATATGGCTTGCACGCACTTTAAGCCGCGGTTCATTTTTCACTAATTTCACCACAAAATACCCAACACGGGTTCTTACAAGAGAGGGATACAATTCACCAATTTTGGAACTGTATGCGGCATCTTCAACCTCACGCAGTACACGTGCGCTTGTGAAGAATGGCAACATACCGCCTTTACGACCGGTTTCTGTATCTTCCGATGAATCCTTAGCCACTTGGGCAAAATCACGACCATTTTTAACAAGGTTGAAACAATTCTTAGCACGATTGTATGCACGAATGGTATCGCCTTTATCGTTTTTCTGGAACAAAAAGACCATAATTTGAGCTTGGAGTTCACGCTTGCGACGCTCTAACAACATACCCACTGTAGGGTCAACAACTTTTTTATCGAAGTAATATGTTTCACTCAACATACGACGATTATTGCCAATGTCGGTTTTTACAGCACTGTCTTGATCGAATTTACGGTCAAATGCATCCTGTACCTTAAGGCGATAACGCGTATATAACTCTATAAAATCCATCACACTATCACGTGGAATCTCTGCAAAACGTGTGGCACGACGTGACATGTTTTTCTGGAAAGCTCTCTCAAGTTCTCCATAGGTGATATTCTCTTTACCGACTGCGACGAGAACAATATCGGCATCCGATGTTTTAACTTTTTTGCCGGCTTTCTGTGCTTTGGTGAGCGGTGCAGACATAGCCGATAAAGCCATCAATGCTGCCGTCAGACATACAAATGTCTTCATTCCCTACAACTCCAATTAATTAAACATACATAGTTATTTGCTCAACATGAAAAACCTCACGTGCGGTCATAAAACAACCCGTGAGATAATTTTAAGAATACAAAAATCCGAAAACGGACTCACATATTCAACGAAATGTTGCTTAAAGACGAGATTTTAGTGTATTTATGACTGAATCAATGCTAAAAACAGACTCTATGGCTTATCATAATGCTGTAGTTAGAGCTTCATTGGACGCAATCATACCTACAAAATAAAAGAATCCATAATCTACATGACTATGGATTCCCCTAATATGTGCATATGAACTATGCGGTGTATGTATCGGTGGTAGTTTGTAGTACCACATAGCTCATACTATGGTTCTATTATCGTTTAAGCTGATTGATTTCACCAAGGAACTGGTCACTTATAGTCACTGTACGCGATGCGGCTTCAAAAGCTCTTTGCGTAGTGATAAGATCGGTAAACTGTTCGGTCAAATCAACATTAGACTCTTCCAATGCGGTTGAGTTTATACGGGTGGAAGGGAAAATTTCCACAGCCGTTCCCACTGTGGGCAATCCACTATTAGGAGATATGGAGAAGAAGTTACCGCCTTCTTTCATCAATCCGCCCGGATTGGTAAAGCGTGCAAGCACTACTTGACCCAATAGCTCTGACTGACCATTGGTAAATGCTCCAAGTATCTTACCTGTCTGATCAACCGAAATTCTTGAAAGTTCACCGGAAGTATATCCATCTTGTTCGCGAGCTGTTACTGTATTCAAACCGGCGAACTGAGTTAAACCGCCTAATAAATTATCGGGCGTGGCTAAAGTTATAGTCACATCCTTGGGTGTATCCTGATCAAATGCATTCGATGTACTGACAGCATTTAATGCACTTGCGGCTAAAGTAAAGTTTAATGGAGTTTGAAGTGTACCGTCAGAATTAAAATTGATGGATGTGGGTGCTCCGGCAATAGGTGTAGAATTACCATCCATTGTCGCCACTAAACCAAAGGTGTTTGGAGCAGTTTTCGTGAAAGCTAAATTCAAAACGCGAGGCGCACCCTGCGTATCATAAATAGTGATACTTGTATTAAACTCATCGCCTGTATTTGCATCACCACGTAAATTACCTGTAATCTGTACACTTTGAGTTTGGCGCGGTGCAGATTTAAATGTTGGCGATATTTGTACATTTGTTACTTTACGATTTAATTGATTGGTGCCACTTGAATCTTTCAACACACGACCTGAACTATCTGTTTCAAGATTATAGCCCTGCACATAAGAGCCGGAAGAACTATCCACAAGATTACCACGGGAATCTAAGGAGAATGCTCCTGCACGTGAATATAATGTTTGACCATTTTGCTTAAACACAAAAAGTCCATCGCCTTGCAAAGCCAAATCAAGTGCACGAGTTGTATTTTGTATAGATCCTTGATTTAAATCTAATTTAATTGCACCGAGGCGAACGCCTAAACCAATTTGAACCGGATCGCCACCACCGATACCGCCCGCGGCTATATTACTTGGTGAAGAACCTGAACCAAATGTTTGTGAAAATTGCTCGGCAAATGTTGTGCGGCTTCCTTTAAACCCTATAGTATTAACATTTGCGATATTATTAGAAATAACATCAAGACGTTGTTGATGCGCACGCAGGGAACTTGTGCCTGCCGATAAAGAACGAATAAGTGCCATAATGAATGACCTCCAATAAGAAAAAAAATATTTCAAAAAAACATCAAATCATCAGTCAGTCAGATTTGATTTGGAGGGATTTCCTGCCATAGCAATGGCGAGGTCCTATCCCTGATTATTTATGCGAAAACAGCGGAATCAATATTCGTAAAGACCGTTGGCTCGCTTTCATTTTTTTGCATTGCCGTGATGACCGTTTTATTGGGTACGCTAACCACAAAAGCCATATCTCGTAACATTACTAATGTTTCCGTTCCGCCTTTATCTTGTACTCTTTGAATTGCAGTATCAATCCTCTGTAAATCTTCATCCGATAATTGCACATCACGACTTGTCAAACGACTTTGCGCATGTGCTGAAAAACGCAATTTATTAATTTCCTGTTCAAATAAATCACCAAATGAGACTTTGGGTTGCTCAGTTTGAACCGGAACGGATTGACGTTTTAACTCACGAATACCACCCACAGGAATAAAAGGCAAAGAAACATTATGTATTTCAGACATTCATATCACCTCCTTAGAGTCAAAAAGGATTAAAAAATATTATGGAATAATTTCAACAATATCCGCCAATGGCATTTCACCACCATTAACAACAAGCATTGTACCTTCTTGTTTAAATCTCAAGCCACTTACGGTACCGCGCACAAATGTTTTTGCTTCAACGGGTGATGAACCCGCTGTAGCAACAACTTCGATGCGATAATTATCTTTTCCCAACATCTGACCCCGATTATTTTTTCCGTCAAACATCAGGGTATGACGGCCATTTTTCAAATTTGCGCCCTCAAGTGGAATGCTTCTTACAACGGCACCTGCTTCCGTTTTAATTTGTAAAACACCCTCTGATGCAGACTGCGGTAAATCGTATGCAATTGTCACAGGATTAGCACCGTCAAATGCCAAATAATCTGTTTGAGCTTCGACATTTTTACCGATGAGTGCAGGCGCACTTGCATTTGTTACGGATGCCGCAAGTACTTTATTACCCTCTAATTGATTTTCCAGTAATTTACTGATATTTGTTAATTGTTCTAACGATGAAAATTGTGCTAACTGCGAAGCAAACTCTTGGCCTTCTTGCGGTTTTAATGGGTTCTGAGATTTCATTTGTTGTGTTAATAATTTTAGAAACTCTTCTTTACCCAGTTCTTTCTTTGGAGCTGTACCTGTTTTTCGTAAATCCTCAAATACATTACTCGTATTCGATGTATTATTTACTGATGTTGTTGCCATATATAACTCCCGTATTTACTTATCGCTGTGATTGAAAAATTCTATTAAATGCACTGGTAGTATAATTTACCGTTGTTTGTGATTTTCGTGCATCGGCAGCATATTTAAACGATCGAGTAAATTGTTGACGACTCTCTTGTTCTTGCTGCGATTGACCTTGGCGATTATGCGAAGAATATTGTGAATTATGGGACATTTCTTCCTCTTTTTTTCGCACAGTCACTTCCACGCTATCAAGTTGCATGCCTTGTTTACCAAATTGATCTTTTAATTGAGGAAGCTGTGACTCAATTATCTGTTTCGTTTGCTGTGAATCAACTTGTATTTGTAATTGTGTATCAGAATTTAAAGTGGAATATCGCACAATGACTGTACCTAACTCTTCAGGTTGCAATACCATACGTACTGTTCCATTTCCTTGTGTTTTTGAGGAAATATATTCATGAGCCTTATCCGCAAAATGCTGTACCGGTAATAATTCCATTATTTCCATAGATGCAACCTTTTTTATAGTAGGTATGCCGACTTTTTGGACTGGCTGAATATGAACATTGTGAGGAATAATGATAGAATCTTGAGAAGGGAAATTACTATTTTCAGTCAAGACAAAATTTTGAGAACTATCTGCTACTCCTAAAGATTGATTTGAGATTGGTGATAATGTCGTTTGTATTTCATTTTCTACATCAATATTATCACTTTTTGACTTAATACTTGAGTTTTGCTGCAATAGATTGCTTTGATTATTAATATTATTCGTTATCTCCCCTCTTGGTACTACTCGCTCAGAAGTAGAGGTAATGAACATATTATTAAAAGTATTGTTTTTTTCTACATTCTGATTCGCAACTGCATTTTTTAACGAAGAACGATAGTGTGATAATTCTTTTTTGAGTAAACTATTATCTTGGTTTGTTGAATTTTGTTGAGTTAGATTTTCGGACTTTTTAATTATACCATCATTAAAAACGACTGTTTTTTCATATTCAACAAAAGACAAACCTTTCTTTACTTCAGATTTTTTTTCTACCTCACCGGATATTTGCTTAGAAACAAAACTTCTTTGTATTTTTTCCGAACCATCGTTTGTTTCCAACGAATTCAAAACGTTCATTTTAACTTCATTGGGAATAGTCTCGACTGATTTTTCAAGGTGGATCTTTTTTGTATTTCGAGAATCAACTTGAGTGTTCTGTATTATAGCGTCAGATGGAGAAGTAGCACTATCATTATAGCGAATCTTAAAGACAATATTTTTAACCGGAACACCGACTGACGACGCCTTTTCAATAATGGAATGAAGTGCCATTACCGTATTCGGAATAACTTGATGAGAAGTTTGTATATCAGAAGGTGGAGTTACAACAATTGCTGAATTATCATGGGTTTTGTTCTTTAAGACATAGAGTGCACCATCGCTGGTTTGTAATGGCTCATGAACAGTACGATCAAAAGCCGAAGTATTAAGTATTTTCACAGCTTTAGAATCAGTATCATCATTGATTGTTAATTCTTCATCATTCTCAATAACTTCCTGTTCATCTAAGTTCTCCGGAACAATTGATTCATAGGTATTCTTTAGTGTATGAACTAATATTGTATCTGTCGGTTGTATAATTGATTTTGATTTGTCATCATTTTGTTTAATAGTATGTTGATTGGTTTTCGATGCAATACTTACATTGTCATCAATTCTACTATCCGTTCTTTCTGTAAAAGGAATATTTGACAAAGTGTTAAGTTGTATATTCTCCTTGGTTTTTTTACTGAGATTATGTACACCTTTATTTTTCAAAGATTCCTGTTTAGATAAAGATACTATTTGTGGACTATTGTCATTTTTCACCATTACATTGTCATCAACAATACCAGCATCACCATTAAATGTATCATTTTTTGAAACTTGATAAACATTGTTATCTAATTGAGTTGATTTTTTTATCTCAGTAACAACATTCTCTTTCGAGGACAATGCAACAGTATTAGTTTCTTGACTTTTACCTATAGTAACTCGATCATAAGTAAGCGACTCCGAAGATGTCACGGTAGCATTTAACTTGTTGTCATTTATAACAGCATTGTCTTCAGCTTCCGTAAGAATCGCATTATTATGAGTATTTGTTGTATTATGAGTAATAGTATTTTTCGATTTTTGATTAAGTTCTGTCAATAAAGTACTATTACTTTTATCACTGTACAGTAATCCGGCATCAGTTTCTTGTACTTCGTCAACGACAGGTTTAGGCGGAACCTTATATATTACCTCTGATTTGAAAACTTTATCGTGTTTGACAGTATCTAAGTTATTATCTGAAAATGTATTCTTTTTCTGATTCTGATGTACTTTCGGTGTATTTCCTACAGCATTCGATTCTCCCTTAGATGCACTACTTTCAACTGAATTAAGATTATTGATAGTTTTTAATAAAATTGCTTCTTCTTCTGGAGAATATTCAACAGACGGAATATCACGCTTTTTAAATTTCATATTGTTGTCATCTGAATCAAAAACACCATAATCAGATGTATTTTTCACAGTCGAATCATCGTTTGAGATAATGTCAGAAATTAATTTTATATCCTGCTTGGAAGTATTTCGAGTACCATTATCAATTGATTCATGAATTATTTGCTCAGTAGATGTATTATTTACAACACTATTATAGACCGAGTCTTTTTTAGTCTTATTTACAACAATATTATTGACATTGTTTAAGCCAATATCTTTTAGGCTAATGCTATAAGAATCATTATTTTCTAAAGCAGATATCTGCTCAGAATAAACCATATGATTATTTGACTTTTTTTTGTCTGATAAAACATTTAATTCATTTACAGTGCTATTTTCTTTATAATTTAAGGTATCTGATGAATGTACTTTTTGTTGTCCGTCTATATCATAGTCTTTTAATCTATTACGGGACAGCCTGTCAACAGTATATCCTTGCACAGTCTGATTTTTATTCTCTTTTGTATGAAGATCTGAAATATTACTTTCATGCGGTGATCTATACATGATATTATCACTCGAATCAACAGATATTTCTTCTTGAGAATTGTCTAATATAAGATTTACACGATGTTCTGAACTGTTTTTCTCACCACCGTCTGCTGTCTGACGTGCACCTACTTTATCCGATATAACTGCGTTTGTAGCAGATTTCACTTTTGCAAATGATAATCTTTCTAATGGTTTTGCACTTTTTTCTTGTATTCCTGATGTTGCTTTGGATTTACTATTACCTTTCAACAACTCAATTTCTGAACGAACTGTAACAGATTTAGCGGAAAAATCTAATTTCGCCGATGATTCCTCCGAAGAATTATCTATGACAATACTGTGTTCAGTAAGATTTTTCTTATCACCGTCTGTCTGATGTACACCCAATTTATCAGATGTATCGTTTTCTAATTTTGCAAATAATGATTTCTCTAATGGTTTTGTACTTTGTTCTTGTATTCCTGCTACTACTTTGGATTTACTATTACCTTCCAATGACTCAATTTCTGAACGAACAATAACAGATTTAGCGGAAAAATCTAATTTCGCCGATGATTCCTCCGAAGAATTACCTGTTACAAGAGCAACATTACTTTCTGAAAGATTTTTCTCACCACCATCTGTCTGATGTACACTCAATTTATCAAATGTATCGTTTTCTGATTTTGTAAATGATGATTTCTCTAATGGTTTTGTACTTTGTTCTTGTATTCGTGCTACTGCTTTGGATTTACTATTACCTTCCATTGACTCAATTTCTGAACGAACAATAACAGATTTAGCGGAAAAATCTAATTTCGCCGATAATTCTTCCGAAGAATTATCTGTTACAAGAGCAACATTATGTTCTGAAAGATTTTTCTCACCACCGTCTGCTTGATTTACTCCTAAATTATTAGTAAAAACTTCGATTATTTCTTTATCGTCAATAGATTTTGTACTTGATGTTTTATGAGTAAACGTATTTGCATACGTTTTAGAGTTATCTCTAGTACTTTCAATAGGAATAGAATTCTCAGTATTGCTTCCGTTTGTGATTTCTTTTATTGATTCAGAAAAGAAATGTCCGGATGTTTTTTGAATTATCTTTTCAATACTTCTTTCTGATTCTTCGACATCAATAGTACGATTTGATTGTTTTGATTTTATTGAAGAAAATTTATCATAATCGCTTTCATTATATTCCGTACCTGTATGTATTTCTACGTTTTCACCTGTTCTTAATACATCTTGAAAAGAAATTTTGGAGTTTTTTGCATTACCTTGATCTATTGTCTGATCAATAATAGAGTCTTTAGCATATTGCCTAACAGTTTGCTGTTGTTCTAGCGAAATGCTCTTTGCAACAAGATTTTTCTCATTATGTTCATTTTGTGATGTTTCACTATATGTTATTTTTTGATTGTTTGCTTGTTGAGATGTATCTGGCATTGACATGACTTTAGATTCAGGTCTTTTTTCCTCATTTTGATTATATGATAGATGATTTTCAATCTGAGGATGGTTTATATCCGCGTCAATATCATCATTATAAATATTGTTTTGCGATGATTTTATTGTTTGAATGATTGAGGTCTTAGTACGGATAGTGCTGTTTTCAATATTTACTGATTTATCATCTTCCTTCAATGTATTCACATACATTCCTATAGCAGGTGCTTTTTCAGATGATAGTATTTTTGATGTCGTATTTTCAAATTGTGCCACTGTGTTTACTTCATTATTAGTCTTCTTCACTCCGGCATTCTTAATTTTTGCTTCTGCATCACTATTATATGCGATGATATTTTCTCTATCGTTCTGACTTTTCAATTCAGACTTATCATGAATAAGCTGTTCATTGACTATGTCTGTTTTTTCCAATGTATTTCTCGAATTGCTTGAATTGTTGTATTTATTTGCATTCGATATCGGTTGAAATTTTTCTGTTAATTGTGCATGCTTTTCATTATTTCTATGAAACTCAAGACTATTTTCTTCAGGAAATAATTTTTCAATGTATTCTTCAATAGCAGCATTCTGCAAACTCGGATCTACCGTTGTTATTGATATTGATTTCCTTGTATTTTTATTATCTATATTATCTGTATTGGAATTTTCATCTCCAACAGGCTGATTAATTTTGTTTTGTTGTTCATCACCTATATTATCTAAATTGGAATTTTCATTTCCAACAAGTTGGTTAATCTTGTTTTGTGATATATATGTGTCTTTAGCTCGACTTTTATTTACTACATTTTCTTGCAATGAATCACTCCCATGATAACTCATTGCTTTATCTTTATACGGGAATGTATTATTCTTTACGGCTTTGTCTGATTCACTATTATTTACATTTTGTTGAGACTGCAGGACTCCACCTTTGATAGTATCATTATAAAACCTCATTGGTATATTCTGTTCTTCATTTGTACCATTTTGAAGCGGTAATGATGTATTTGATGCTTTATTTGACCCTTGAGGTAGATTTAAGTTCTTATTAGCAGTTATACTTTCATTTGTCGAAGTTATTGTATCAGGATTTGATATAGACTCAGCATGATTATTTAGATTTACGACTTTAGTATGCTGTGGAAGTACAGTTTTCTCTTGTAAACCATTATTAACCGGTTTATGATATACTGATCCAAATACTTGTTCAAAGCTTACTTCCGTATTTTGATTGTTGTACTTTACAGTCACTTGATCTTTACTAAAGGAACTCTCCAACGGTTGTGATTTTTGTTGCATGGGTATCCATAAATTTTGGATTACCATATCAATAATGTGCGGTATTTCCTCCTGTGATGTTGTCGAAATATCAACACGTACTTGAATATCCTCATTATGTGAGGAAAGTAAATTGATTTGAACTTTACTTTTATTGTGCACCTTCATTGAATCACTAAAATCTCGTATCATGGATTCAATTTCTGAAGATTTTTCCTTATTTTTCGATTGTGTATTTGATAGAACAATATCTGTGGCACTATCATTTTTTTGTCTGTAAGAATCCGTCTTTTTACTATCAATGTTTATAGCATCAACTAATCCACCTACATTCGAGTTTTCTTTTGTTTTCTGAATCTCTGTATCGGTAGTGACTTGCTTTGCAAGAGTGGGATTATTGGCATCGAACAGTTGGGATTGTTTTTTCACTTTTTGATTATCCAGACCTTGAAACAACGATAGCTCTTCTCCCTCCGAATCGTTTGAGGATTGGGATTTCACCACTATATCATATACATATTCCCATTGGTTATCTATATCTGTCGTTGGTTGAAATATTCTAGCTGTATTTGATTGTACAACTTGCTCATTTTGTGTATAAGACGAATTTTCTTTTAATAAAGTAACAGGTACTGTGATATTGTTACGTGTGCTTTTAGCATCAATCGTTGATTGAAGCAGATTTGAAAAGGCAAATATTGGTGGAGAATAATCACCATCTGGCGATTTAGACACAGAGGCATCCGTAAGATTTCCGGATGAGTTTGTGAGAAAATGTATGTCTATTTTCATTGTTGCGTCCTGCAAAATTCATCGAATTGATGAAAGGGTTTATCCTTACCCTTTGTTCTTTTCTACATTTTTTTAGTCATACATATTGCGTACAACTACTGTAAAACAATCATTCGTTTGTCTAAATTTACTCTTGAGTTGCACTTAAAACCAGAATTGATGCAGCAAGCTCAGGTTTAATATTTTCAAGGACTTTTGCAGCATTCTTTGGTTTCATTTTTTTCAAAATAAATGCTGCATCTCTTTCATCTAACTCACTAATGATTTTAGCTACGTCTTCGGGGTTTGCTTTATCATACATTTGTGCAAACACAGTATAATTAGTCCTAATCAGTGAATCTCTTTTCCTTGTAAGTTCCTGCTCAATCTTTGCGTTTTCAAGTTTTAAATACTCATTCGTTTTCTTAGCTTCATTGCCAATAGAACGAACTTTCATTAGTGAATCAGAAATTTGTGCCAACTTTTTCTCTAGTGAATCATTTTTTTTCTTAATCTTATTGAGGTCACTCTTTTTAATTTTTACTGAATCAATGACAGACTTAGCTTTCTTCATTTGTGCTAATAATGCAACACTGTCAATCTTGGGCGGAGGAAAACCGAGGAATGTCGGATCGTATGTGTAAACGCCAAATAGTGTAGCCAGAAACACCAAAAAGAATACGGCAGTCCCTATGATTACTTTGAATATCATATTCTATCGTTTCCGCTCTATTGATTGTCGGATGTTCATACCATTGGCTATTTCATCCAAAAATTGTTGTTCCTCAGCATTCATTTTTTTCTCATACTCCATTTTTTTTCTTTCACGGAGTTTTTCTATTACTTTTTTTTCTTGTAATTTTTTATTTAACTCATTACGCCGAATGTTTTCCAGCTCTTGTAATTTTTTGATTTCATTTTTTAATATTTCAACCTCTTCTCGTACAGCAGTCCTGTGATGTGCATTCATCTGCAAATCAGTAATGATTGTCTTTTCATGATCTTGCTTCATACTTTGAAGATAATTTACTTTTTCATCAATTCTTTTTTCCATGGATTCTCGCGCGATTATAACCTCACCCAATGCAATTTTTGCCTGTGATACTTCATATTCGCGTAAATGTAAAACACTTTGTAATTGAAATGTAAATATTTTTCCCATACTATCTTCTCAATTACTGCACAATTGTTTTCATCCATTCTATTGTATCAACAAACTCTGTTGGATCTTCTACTTTCTGCTGAAGAAAATTACGTATTTCCCCTTGTAATCGTAATGATTTATCCACTAATGGATTCGATCCGTGATTATAAGCGCCGACAGTTATCATATCTTCATTTTCCCGATACGCTGAAAGTAATATCCTCAGCAGTTGTGCCGCTTCTTTATGGTCAGATTGTGACACTTCCTTCATTAATCGGCTGATACTTTCCAATACATCTATGGCGGGAAAATGCCCCATGGCGGCTAATCTGCGTGAGAGCACAAAGTGACCATCAAGAATACCGCGCGCCGTGTCGGCAATCGGTTCATTCATGTCATCACCCTCGACTAATACTGTATAAAGTCCTGTAATTGAACCGATGTCGGATGTGCCCGCTCTTTCCATTAATTTGGGCATCATCGTGAATACTGATGGCGGATACCCTTTTGTCGTCGGCGGTTCACCGATAGTTAGACCAATTTCTCTTTGTGCCATTGAAAGACGTGTTACCGAATCCATCATCAACATGACGTCAAGTCCCTGATCGCGGAAAAATTCAGCAATCGTTGTGGCTATCAAAGGTGCTTTTACACGCACCAAAGGTGGCATATCACTCGTGGCAACAATCACCACCGAACGTCTCATACCATCTTCGCCTAAGGATTCTTCAATGAAATCCCTTACCTCTCTCCCGCGTTCACCTATAAGTGCAATAACATTCACGTCCGCTGTGGTATAACGTGCTATCATACCCATCAATGTTGATTTTCCAACACCCGAACCAGCGAATATACCGACTCTTTGTCCCTTACCGATTGTTAATGTCCCGTCAATGGCTCTCACTCCTGTAATCAAGGGCTCTGTGATGCGCCGACGCATGAGCGGATTAGGTGGTTGTGCATATACGGAACGCTGCACCACACCCGTAAGCCGTCCTTTATTATCTAAAGGTTCACCCAAACCATCCAATACTCTTCCCAATAAATTTTCTCCAACTGATACCGTCAATTTAGTACCTGTGGCAATAATTTCCATACCCGGTTCAATATCGTGCAAATCACCGAGAACCATAGATAATATGCGTGAATCCCTAAATCCGATAATTTCAGAACGACATACTTCATTGCCCGCCCTATCACGCAAACTACACACTTCACCGACAGGTGCCTGTGGTCCTTCACTTTCAATAACCAACCCCACAACCTGCACCACCCTTCCGACTGCACGCACAGATTTGGTGTTACGAATAATAGGCGAATATTTATCAAGTAAAGAGCTTGTCATGAGTATTTATTCGGATAATCGTGCTGCATGTAATTGTCGGCGAATTTCTTGTAATTGTGTCGTAATCTGAGCATCCACTGCCCCAATATCGGATTCGACAATACAACCGCCTCGAGAAATGCTTGAATCGGCAATAATAGTAATATCGGGGTTACGCATTGTATCGCCAATTAATGTATTTTTAACTTGCTCTATCGCCTCATATTCATGAGGATTAATTCTCACACGTAATGTCTGTGCATTGCGATAACCGTCAATTGCTTTTCGTGCCTGCCTTATTACCATTGAGGCATCATGACTAATTGTATCGGCAATAATCGTTTCCGCTATCTCCACAGCAATATTTAAGGATAACTCTTCCATTTGTTTGGTGATTTTCTGAAATTCTCCATGCAAACGAAGTATCATCTTTTCAAAATGATTGCGGATTTCTTGTTGCTCTTGTATTTCTACGGTCATTGTTGCTGCTGTCACTTGCTTACCATCATCAAAGCCGCGATCATAGGCGTCTTGTATCATCTGCTGAGCTTCGGCATAAGAAATTGGCTCGGGCAAATCACTTTCCTGTAATAATTCATCACCGTCCGGAAAATCATTTTCGTCAAATTCAGCAAAATTTGCCGCAAGAATAGATTCATCCTCATACGATGGAATTATTTTCAATCGTGAATGACCCGGCGAAGGAATTTCTATCGTTAATACTTTACTCATAATGCTTATACAAATACATCCTCGGAACCGCGACCGCTAATAACAATTTCATCACGTTCTTCAAGCACTTTAATAACATCAACAATGCGTACTTGTGCCGCTTCGACATCTTTGAGCTTCACAGGTCCCATAAATTCCAATTCTTCGCGAATAACTTCGGCTGCCCTTTCGGACATATTTTTGAAAATCTTGGTCTGGATTTTTTCATCGGCAACTTTTAATGCCATTGCCAAATCTCGTTTGTCAACTTCACGAAGAATACGCTGAATGCCTTTATCATCTATCATGATTATATCTTCAAACAAGAACATCAAGCGTTTAATTTCTCCCGATAATCCGGGATTGCGTTCTTCAATGGATTCCAAAAGACTTTTTGCAGTGGCATTATTCGTTTTATTCAAAATTGCAGCAACTAATTGCGCACCACCTGTTGCTGCAAGATTTTGTGAAAGCACTGCATCACCTATTTGGTCAACAACTGCCTCTACTTCTGCAATAATAGAAGGCGACACCTTTCCTAAAGTCGCAATACGCACCAAAGTATCGGCGCGTAATTCATCCGTAAATTCACTCAATAAATCCGAACTTTGATCGGGTGTTAAATGCGATAAAATAAGTGCTATGGTTTGTGGATGTTCTTTCGATAAAAAGCTGGCTAATTGTTGCGGATCGGCTTTCCGTAATATATCGAAGCCACGTATGGTAGTTAGGATTTTTATTTTGTCGAGAATTTCCTTAGCGCGCTCCGGACCAAAAGATTTTTGCAATAATGTGAGGGCATAATCAAGACCACCATCCAAATAATAGCCGTGCGCTGTCATTAATTCAAAAAATTCTTCATTAACCTTATGGATTATATCTTTCGATACACCCTTAAGTGTCGTAATCTCTACGGCTATGGATTCTACATCCTTGGGATCAAGTTGGGAATATATTTTTGCTGCATTATCCACATCTAATGTCATAAGCAAAATTGCTACTTTTTGTTTGCCATTCAATCGCTCATAGGTCAGATGTCTTGATATTTCTAATTCTTTAGCCATAGTAAGTCGGTTATATATATTATTTTTTCATATAATCTTGCTGCATTACCAATTTAAGCAATCTTGACGCATCAGCCGGTTTTTCCAGTAAATAATTCTTCACACGATTGCCTATCTCCTCTTTCATGAAATCATCCTCAGTCAATTCGCCAAGCGTTTGCTCATCAAGTCGTCTGCGAGCTAATTCCGCCAGATTTTCTCGCTCAGCATTAGGATCATAAGGCTCAAGACGGCTTACAGAACTCGAAGCAACATTACTGCCCGGTAATAATAACAATGGATCATCCCCACGTATTGTGGCTAATAATGCCGCATCAACGGCGGGCGGCTCACCCAATACCCATTCTATACGACTGCGTACTTGCGGCGACATAATCAACTTGCGTATCATCCAAATGGCTAATAACATCGCCAACACTATCAATACTTTCTCAATTATCTCCTCTGTGGTCAATGGCAAATCAGTACCGCGCAATCGCTCAAGTTCTTCTTGCTCCGACGTGATGTCAAATTGGATATTTTCTACCGTCACTTGATCGCTACGGGTCGGATTGTAACCCACTGAATTTTTTATTATCTGATTTAATTGCAACATTTGTTCTTGCGGGCGCGGCGTATATTCCAGCGTGGGTGCGCCGTCTTTCTCCACTACCTTCGTGGTGCCATTTATCAATGCCGCTACCGTCATCCTTTTGATGCCGCCACCATTATTTATGATTTTCTCCACTGTCTTGGATATTTCATAATTCGTAATTTTGTTCCGGTTCTCGCTATTAGAATTTGTGGCAGGGTAATTTAATGAATCTACTGCCGCACTACGCCCTTCTAATTGCTGCTCGCTGCGAACTACCTGCTCATCCGGGTTAAATTTCTCTTCTGTTTTCTCTATTTGCTGAAAATCAAGCTCCGTGGTTGCACGCACCACCGCATTGCCAACACCCAAAACGCCATCCAACAAACTCTGAACTTTTGAAGTAAGATACTGATCAACTTTTTGCTGCAATTCATACTGCGTATCGCTCATCGCTGCCAAAGAATTCTTATCCCTTTGCGGTTCTGACAATATCTGACCCTTCTGATCAACAACCGTTACTGCCCCGGCATCCAAACCTTCTATGCTGCTCGCAACCAAGTTCTGTATGCCCTCCACATTTAACTTATTGATACTCTTCGTGCCCTTCAATTGCAAGACAACAGATGCCGTCGCTTGCTTCTGGTCTTTGTCGAACAATGCCTTTTCCGGTATTACTATATGCACACGGGCTTTCTTAACCTCGCCTATAGAACCTATAGTACGCGCTAATTCACCCTCCAATGCACGACGATAATTTAACTTCTGCACAAAATCCGACATACCCAAATTGGTCTTATCGAACAATTCATAACCAACAACGCTCGATTCTGGCAAGCCCTCCGATGCCAATGACAATCGTGTATCATGCAACACTTCCTGCGGTATCAATATCGTGCTGCCATTGTTCGACAACTCATACGGTATATTACGCTCTCGCAATTTATCAGTTATCGTCGCCGCATCCTTTGCCTCCAACTCACTGAACAATACCGACATCTGGGTCTTATTTGCCATCCCTATTATCATCACTATAGCAGCAATCGCCGCTACCACCGCCCCACCGATGAATATTTTCTGCGTACGAGTCAATCTGTTCGCAAAATTGCGTAATTGTCCCGCCAAACTCTGTCCCGATTGCAATTGCTGAAGCTCTGCCATAATCCTCTTTCCTGTTCTGTACTAACTTCTTATACCTGTATCCTGATAAGTTCCCTATATGTATCTAAGGACTTATTACGCAATTCCATCAATAACTGAAACGTAGTCTTTGCCTTCTCTGCCGAAATCATAACATCATGCAAATCAATTGGCTCCCCCTTCACAAATTTTGCCGTGTTCTCTGCCGATTCTTGCTGCGATTGATTAACATCGCCTATCAAACCCTTCAAAGAATCAACAAATGATTCCTTACCGGCTTCCGTGCTGCCCGATGAATCTTTCTCACCCAATTCATGACGCTGCAACTCTATCGGCTTATACAAACGCTTCAGCGGATTTGTCTCATTCACTACCATTGCTCTTCTCCCGTTTAAGCGCGACCATCAAACAATGTGCCTTTGGTCGCCTGTTCTTCCTGTAAAGAACCGTTCTTCGTAAATACTGTATATGATTCTTTCTGTACTGATTCCTGTCCATAAGCACGCATCACATAATGGCGGGCGGCTATGCCCTGACCGCTACTCGATTGCCCTGCTGCTTCGCTAACTTTCGCCCGTGATGGCTCCGAAACTGCCGTATCAAAACTGTCAGTGATGCGCTCGCGCCGGCGAACAGGCAAACTTGGACGGCTGCCCGATGCTTGCGAATATGCTTTCACTGCTTGGATATTCATTACTGCTGCCTATATCATATTTCCAATGACTCGCGCGCCATATTCTTCGCCGATGTTATCACCGACGTATTCGCCTCAAATGAACGCTGCGCGCTTATCATCTCAACCATCTCGGTCACTATATTCACATTCGGCATAGATACATAACCCTCCTCATTCGCATCAGGATGCGATGGGTCATATACTTTCCTTGCCGGAGAATTATCATTCACAACACGAGCCGTCACTGCCTTCGCATCCTTGCCATACACATCCTCATTAAGATTCGGCGCATGGTACTTGCTCGTCCCTTGCAACGCAATCTGATCTTCTAATGTCTTAAAAAAAGGTGCGCGAGGATTCGCTTGAGCTATCACAACCTCACGCTTATATACTTCCCCCCGCTCGCCGCGTGTCGTGTTTGCATTGGCTATATTTTTTGCCACCGCACTCAATCTTTGACGCTGCACGCCCAATCCTTGACTGCTTATATTCAATGATGTAAACAAATTCTCAGCCATAATCATACTCCCTATTGATTAGCACCGCGTATCGCGTTCTGCATACCCTGAAAAAATCGCTGCGTCATTCGCGAAGCGAAGCGAAAACGTATCTGGTTCTGTGCCAATTCTGACATCTCCTTATCCACATTCACATGACTCTCTCCGCTAAATAATCGCTCCGGCTCCGGAATAGCCGCCGACTCGCCCTCACCGCGTATCTCACCATCTTGCAATGAACCTATAGGCAAATGACGACTATCACCACGCGCCCCACTCAATACCGTTTGCTGCTTTTGGAACTCCTCCTCAAACTTAACACGCTGCGGGCGATACACAGGAGATGTCGCATTCGTCATATTAGTCGCTATCGTTTGCTGACGCATCGCATAAGCATCCAATGCCCGATTCATCAATGGCAAACGACCCTTCGTAAACAAATGATCATGTATCATACTTACTTTTCCTCGACAATTACTTCTCGCAACACTTCCGCTCCCAAGTTCAATGCCAATCAATGCTCATAAACTATCACATAACACAAAGCAATCCGAAACCTTGATTTCGCTACACTTACCAAAACATAACCACATAATTCACCCTCATAAACAAAGGACAATACCATCCATCTGAACAATAATAACCATCACAAACAATCAAACAATCAGCAAATAATTACGAATGGTCAATTATCAATTACGAATGGTCAATTATCAATTACGGATGGTTAATGGTCAATTACGGATGGTTAATGGTCAATTACGGATGGTCAATGGTCAATTACGGATGGTTAATGGTCAATTACGGATGGTTAATGGTCAATTACGAATGGTTAAGTATCAATTACGAATGGTTAAGTATCAACAATAATCAGGCACGCAATAACTGATTCAGCATACGGTCGGACATATCCAAAAGGGCATTGGAACTCGCAAAAAGGGCTTCCGTCTCACGCAGCAACACAACAGAACGCGACAATAACTCCGACGATTCCTCCAATAGCTTCGCCGACTCCAACAATAAAGCGTCGGACTCCTGCAAAAGCCCATCAGAGCTATATAATAATTGCTCGGACTTGCTCACAAGAGCTTCCGAATGACTCACTAACCAATGAACTTGCTGCATACGTTCTCTATGGTGACAATGAAGTACTAACGAAATTATCAAATTCTTGGAATATAATAGACCTTATATTCAATAACACATTTCTTTTTCCATGAAACATGCACTCTATACCCCAAAAATAATCCAGTCAGTCCCGAAATAACGACATGATTCCATAAACTGTTTCATACTGTCCAAGAACTCATGTCCATGCCCAATGAAATGGGGCAAAACTATGCCAAACACCAAATATTCCCCCATCAATGGCGATTAATAGCCATTATATCCCATCCCTTCTACAACAAGCCCTTCCCCTTGCGGGGCAATCCACACACAATCTAATGCGGTGGACATCTGTTCCCACACAGAGATTATCACGTGATATATATACCATGAAAAAAGGCATCCATACCATGCTTCATACATCCCTAAACAAGACAAGCACCATACTAAACAAAAACAACGATATATGAACTGATTTGCTCAATATATTTACCACAACTCATCATAATTATACCTCCTCTCATATCATATATACCACTTCTCATTATTGGCGGACTTCTTCAAAAGCTTGGCAGACTTGTTCAAAAGCTTGGCAGACTTCCTCAAAAGTCTTACGGACTGCCTCAAAAGTCTTACGGACTTCTTCAAAAGCTTGGCGGACTTCTTCAAAAGCTTGGCGGACTACTTCAAAATCTTGGCGGACTACTTCAAAATCTTGGCGGACTACTTCAAAAGCTTGGCGGACTACTTCAAAAGCTTGGCGGACTGCCTCAAAAGTCTTACGGACTGCCTCAAAAGTCTTACGGACTACCTCAAAAGTCTTACGGACTTCTTCAAAAGCTTGGCGGACTGCCTCAAAAGTCTTACGGACTGCCTCAAAAGTCTTACGGACTGCCTCAAAAGTCTTACGGACTGCCCTCGCGATACTCATTTTTCTCTTCAAATATCATACAACATTGTTCACATAGCTTTTATCATGATTCAAATATCATCCGCCCCCCTCCAATATAGCGTCAATATGCCCCAAAACAATGCGGACATTGTCCAAAAATCGCTATCTATTCCCCATTATTCTCAAAATCCGCTTCATGAATATCAATATCCATTCCTCAACATAATCGCCGAAGTTCGCACAGCAAAAGAAAGAGTTCGCACAGCATAAAACATAGTCTCCATCAAAGAAGAAACATATTGAAACAGAAATACTTATATTTGCGTAGGTGATGATGCGCTTATGCATGCCATAGTACCTTTTCATCTGCTCAATGATGAAGTCCGGAAAGCGCGAATCGCCCCCTAATTATGTACAATACTGTTTCACATAGACATATTTTCATTCAATCAAAGACAAGAAGCAACTCAAACCTGTAAAAAGGTTGTTTTTTATTTATTATTCATATATCAAAAGGAGCCAGACCATGCCGGGTAGTCTCTTTTCAATGTCCGCCGAGCAAATGATAGCCAAAGCGCGGAGCGTGAAATCTGCTATGGAGCGAGATTTGACGGAATTAACTGTTTATGGGGTTACAGCCCCCGAAATTGCGGCGTTCAATAGCCAAATTGACGATGCCGATGCCCTTCCGAATGATGATATATTGCAATGGCATTGGACAGAAGCCATAGCGGCGCGTGAAGCCAAGGAAGTGCAAATCCGCACCGTGCTTGAGGGCATGGTGGCGAGGGTCGAGAACCGCTACGGAGCGCAAACGTCTTTGGTCAAGGTAATGCGATGCAATGATTTGTCACGCAAGAATGCCGAAGCCCTCAAAGAATCATGTCAAAATGCTATTGTGGTGCTGACCGAACGATTGGCGGAGCTTTCCGGCGAGGGCTTGACCCAAGCCATGATTGACAATATCGAAACCTTGCGCGATGAGTTATTGGTATTGATGGATGATGTGACGGACAAAGCACGATTGCGCACGGAAGGAACGGTCACGCGCACGGATGTACTGAATGCGGTCTATAATAAAATGGTCGGGTATTGCAAATATGGCAAATTGATCTGGGAAAAAGTCAATGAGTCCAAGTATGCCGACTATCTGATTTATGACGATGGCGATGCGCCGCAAACTCCGCCGGCTGCGGTAGAGAATTTGATGATTGTGAACTCTATTGCTTCGTGGTATCCGTCGCCGACGGCAACAAGTTACCGTGTGGCAATGAGTGTGGAGCCGTCGCAAGGTGTATGGGAGCAAATCTATGCGGGGGAATCAACCCAAGTGCCCGTTCCTCTGCCCCAAACGGGTGGTGTGCATGTGCGAGTGCAAGCCCATAATAATGCAGGGTTGAGCGATCCGACCTTTGTGACGAAGGTAATCAGCTTGGAAACACCCGCGAATTTGTCCTATGGCAGCGGTGAGCTTTCCTGGGGTCTGGTGGATTGGGCAAATGGCTATGAGGTGGAGGAATCGGAGAATCAATCGGATTGGACATTGATTTGGAATCAGAATACAAGTTCCATGCCCTTGACGGTGCAAAGCGGCACATGGTTCTATCGTGTTCGTTCAATGTATGGGAATGTCTTTTCGGCTTACAGCGATGTGTTGGAGATTGATGGCAATCAAGTGGGCGGCTAAATTTTGATTGCTTTCATCTTCGGAGAATATCGGGAAATCCCTATTGCGCAGCAGTAGGGATTTTTTTGTGGAAAATCATCGGTGATAATAGATAATTGACAATTGACCATTCGTAATTGACAATTGATAATTCGTAATTGACAATTGATAATTCGTAATTGACAATTGATAATTCGTAATTGAC